>Ga0255336_100075_pt1 | contig 239294 bp, 226 predicted proteins | sample MeOH1_35cm_T3_17_FD_189102 | JGI IMG/M metagenome (GOLD analysis project Ga0255336, IMG submission 189102) | Sandy soil microbial communities from University of British Columbia, Vancouver, Canada - MeOH1_35cm_T3_179 | ecosystem: Engineered > Artificial ecosystem > Sand microcosm > Unclassified... | reverse complement strand
CGGCACCGGTCAGGGGCTCTCCCGGACCGTGGAAGTCGGCCCACTCGCGGTGCCTTTTCAGGGACAAGTCGGTCCACGACAGCAGTTTATTTTCCACGAGCAACTCTGTCGCCAGGGCGGACAGTTCGATGCTGGTGCCCCTGACGTGCCAGACGGCGAGGCGATCCGGGAAGATGCCACAGCGCATCGAGTGCGGATCCTCGAGCAGCAAGACCCGGTGAAATGAATCAACCGCGTTTTCCGCCCCGTCTCCCTCCTTCTCGATGCCCCTGGCGATCTGCTCCGCCTTCTCCCGGGCCTCGGGCTCCAGACACTGCCTGATGCCTTGGGCAAACTTGTCGCTGTTGAGCTTCTTCAATGGCAATGCCTGCCGGGCCCCGGCACCCGCTTTGGCGACCATGGCCCCCCAGAAGGGTTGGTCGCCAAAGAAAGGAACAACCATGGTCGGTTTTCCAAACCGCAGTCCGGCCGCCGTCGTCCCCGCGCCGCCGTGGTGGACGACGGCATCGACCTGGGGGAATAGCCAGTCGTGAGGGACATTGCCGACCAAAAAGACACTGTCCGGGGTGTCGATGCCATCACCCATCTTGCCCCAGCCCCGATGAACGACCGCTCGCACACCGGCCTTGTCAACGGCTTCAAAGACCATTCGTGTCAAGGCCAGGGGATCGTCGACCCCAGAAATCGATCCAAACCCAATGTAGATGACCGGCCGCTCGTCGGTCCTCTTGAGAAACTGGACCAAATCAGGGGGAGGGTTGTAGGAAGAAGCCAGTTCTAAAAACACATAACCCGCCAGGTCGATTTCCGGGCCCCAGTCGGGTGGTTTGGGCACCAAGCCGGGAGACCAGAGATATGTCGTGGGCACCTTTGATCGCCACAGCTGACCAGGAGCCCACAGCGTCGAGACCGGTTCGAGGCCCAAGGTCAGCACGCGGAAGCGGTTCACCAGGTCGCCGAGGCCCTGCCAGATCATCAGGTCAATGAGGGGATAACTCATGAAATTGGTATATCGTGGGTCCACGTTTGTCGCTCGGATGTTGGTCAGCGGATGAGGAAAGGACTGGGTCGGCGAATAGGGGAACGTGAAGATCAAGTGTAACGGGATGCCCAGTCTCTCCGCGCAGTGATAATGTGCAAAGGACGGGGGGTTGGCGATGATGGCGTCGGCCACGAAGGGCTGTGCGGATGATCCTGCCGTCGTCGTCTGGTTTGCCGTCTCGCTCTCGTCGTCCGTGGCATTGATGCACGCCCTCCAAAAGCCTTGAAACATCTCAAACATGGACTCGCGCCTTCGCCGAATCTCGCCCTCCTTGATGGTCCCAAGTGAAGGGATGAGACCGTGATTCTTGACCATGAACGCCATCAGCTCGGAAGGATCTCCGCCGATGGAGAAGAACTCGAGGCCGACATCGTCTTGCACAAACTGCCTGAACACAGGATGTGTGGCGATTCGGACCCGATGGTGGTATTTGTCCTGGAGGATCTTGCCAATCTTGAGAAAGGGTTGGATGTCGCCACGACTGCCAATCACCATGATGACGATGTTCATTCGGGGAATTTGCAACGTTGGCTTGGCCTTGAGAAATTCAACTTTCGAACGTTCGGCATCTTCTGCCGCCTGTTGAGCGTACGGAAGGAGGTTCCGTTCTATGGTGGCTCCGAGGGTTTTGGCGAGATATCCGCTGTTGGCTGTTTCATTGACCAAGATGTCGAGCCTGCCATCCTTTGCGATCTTCCCACGCGACTGGAAATGTTCGTTCCCCACGTGCAACCGTCCGTCGACATGGTGGCCTTTTCGCATGCCCGCTCGAGATGTGGAGAGAGGGACATAGTGTGGGTGCGTGTGCCATCTTTGCAGTTCCGTCGACACCTCATCCTCGTCCGAAGAATCGTCAACCCAACTGGTACTGGACGTGGTCGACTCCCAGGACCGTCGATCTGTGGGATATCCGCCTGCTGACCTCAGTTGCCTGAGAGAGGTGGAAGGCCGGGGCCCAACGGGACGTGAAGCGTCAGTCTGAAGTCTCGGGACCGTCAGACTCGGCCTGCTCGCCGACACCGTCTCATTCTTGTTCGGCTGTTCGTCACCCACTCGGGTGTCTATCTTTCCAGGCTCTTCCTCATCGCCGCGCAGGGTTGAAAGGGAGTCGACTCTTTCCGGGTCGCCTCCCGAGTGAGGTTGGTCGGGCTTAGGAAGCGTGGCCTTGTAATCAACGGTCGCACAGGTCACCGGACTGACTGTGTCGGCCATTCCGTGCATCCGTGGAAGAGAGCTTGGAGCTCAGAAGAGAGGTCAAGATGATCAGCTCGTCCGCAAAATCATATTTGATTGACTGAGGGATAGCTCTCGAGTCCCAGAACATGTAAGAGCAAGCCCCGTTTCTCCACCACGAGTGGCATGAAAGGGCTCAAGCGCGGCAAAGACAGGACAAGCGCAGAGTACACCCAAGTGGTCGGCTCCGCGAAGTCATTCATCAGGCAAAAGTCTGCTTATACCAGGTACCGCTCTCTGTCAGCTGGTCGGTGCGACCGCGGCTTCCGCCCATACGTCATTGGCTTGGCAGGTTTCTTCGGATCTAAAAGGTCCGTGCCGCCGGGGCGATAAAATCTTTTACAGGTGGCGGGCCAGTCTATCAGCTGTAGCATGGCAGCCTCCAAAAAGACCCGAGCAAGGCGTCAGATTCAGCCACCATGGCCACCATGCCGACATTACAGACAGATGCAACTTACGAGGTAGGCGAGCGGGAACACAAGGGGGAGCCATCATCAGCGTAGATCCATGCATGCATCCATTCATTCATACATCAATTCATTCATACATCATATTCGTTAAGGATTCATGTGCTGAACCATTCACCCTAGCGGCCGTGCGTTCAAGTCTCAGAGCACGAGCATGGTACCGGCGAGCCCGACCATCAAGGCAAATGGAGCGCTGCTGTCTTGCTCCAACGGGGCTGCAACGTTGACAGAGGGAGGCGATGCTGCGCTGTTGAGGGCGCTGACACTTCTGCTTGAACTCGCCTCGGTGCTGGCCGCCGCGGTGGTGATGGTAATAGATCCGGCAGGGGGCACTGAGGCCGCTGTCTGACTCCGCATGCTGTTTCTGAAAGTGCCTGAAGTTGAAGTGCCTGTTGAGGCGGGCCTGATCTGATTAGCACCGCCTGTAAGAGGGTTGAATGTTGGCGAAAGAAGTGGACTAACTTGGGAACCACCCCATCCGGCAGAGAATGAAGATTTCTGAGGTCGGGAAGCTGGCTCGCCACAAGATTGACGAGTTCGAGACCCTGAGAAGCTGCCAAAAGGCAAACCGAAATCAGCAAGGTGTGCATTGCTTTCGTCCGTATTAGTCCCAACGAGCCTGACAATATGGAGCAATGTCAAAGGTTGATGGATGACTTTGCACAGAGGATCAGTTGTTGTTGAACAGGGCGACTTCGTCACAGCGGCAAGCACTGCTCTCACGGGAGAGATACTGAGGACACAGGTCGGGTTGACATGTCTACTGGTCGGGACGCTCTGGAACCTCGGTTTACACAGCAAGGCCAATGGCATGAGCCGAGAGCAAGGAGCCGTTTACACGGCATCGTCAGCAAAAACAGAGTTCCAAATAGGAACGCTGACGTAGTTGTCTGATAGGCTGAGGCAGGTCGGGGATGCGGGGCAGTGGCTGCTCCATTCTGATGCACGCCTAGGCAGGTGTTGCTGCTGTTCCCGAGGCGACCGATGTACATTGCTCGGGCGTGCATTTGCATGATACGACATGAACAACAGGTGAATAGTTCTGATAGAGCGAAATGAATGCTATGTCTCTTCTGCTGGCGTGCTCAGAGTCGATACTGGAGCTGCACTGCCACTGCACATGGCATTGATGCTGTGCCCAAGCAGCGCCAAGCATTCAGGGGCCTCTCGCCTTAAGTTTTGGTGCCGCCTTTTCTGAGCCTTGCATCTGATCCAATCGCTGGTCTGACGCTGCGCGAAACAGTTAATGCACCTGAGAAGCGTTTCAGCTCCACCCGCTCGGTTTGAGCTCCTGGTTATTGATTCGAGATCCATCCTCGCAATGCAGCTGATCCATGCCAACTTACGAAGCCCTCTCCACCGGAGCACGAGTGTGGAATTCAGGGACTGACTTTGCGCCCTCTATTCGATCTCTCTCATCTTGTCCATTTCCTTCCATACAGTTGAAGCCAGTCTCTACCCAGGCCAATCTGTTGTACCTTGAATTCCCTTCATTTTTGCTTTCAACCTTTTGTCACCAAAGGGTTCTGCGTTCGCTCCGTGTGGCACGGTGTTCAGTGGTCATCAAAATCTGAATCCAGCCAACCTTTGTCAAGTCTGTCCATCAACGAACCGCCATGTCGCAACTACGATCCTTTGTTCTCCAGCCTCAACTCGGCCATAACGATTCGAACCCAAACTCAGACTCGACCAATTTGCGATTGCAATCTCAGTCCTACCGGCGTCGCATGAGGGTTCTCATTCCCCTTCACATCTTCTCCTTGCTTGGCTGCTTGATATCCATCGCTCTCTTCTCCGCGGCCATCCCACAATGGAACGCCAATTTCTTCCATGCCACTGGTCCTAATCGGGGGGACTGGACCGACGGTGTGCCTCTGGGACCGCTCGCTTTTGCTGTCCTCTATCATGCCGTGTCCCTCATTCTCTTCTTCGGTAGCTGGAGGAAAACGTCAAGATCAAGCCCACCTTCCAAACGCCAGCTCTACACCAACCTGGCACTCTCCTTCCTCATTCTGCTGACCCTCTTCCCCTCCCTTATCCTCGCCAGTCACGCCGCTCTCTTCCACTTCTGGCGGCCGGCCGATTCGGCGACCCTGTCCCAATCCAGCATTCTGACCTGCAACATCGCCAATGTCTTTACCAGCAAATGCGCACCTGAACTCTACCACATCGGTTCCCTCCAACTCGCTGCGATCGCGCTCGGCTTTTTTGTCTGGTGAGTCTGTCCAACGGTGTGAAATTCAAGTTCGAAGCTCGAAACTCTTTTACCTTTCAGTCCAAATTCTGTTTCAGACATTAAATCAAACCCGTTGTGAATCACCACAACTTGTCGCCTAGCTAACCATACGAAAGCGCCCTACACGTCCTACACGTCACCTTCACATACCTCTGGCTTCGCCGCCACCGACTCCTCGTGCAACTACAGAGGCAAAAGCTACTTCAATTCCAAGATCCGCCTCTTCACTCTCACCCTCACCGTCATCACAGCAGACGAATGAAGGGAGACGCCCACCACAGCCATGGCAACGAAAACGGCAATAGAGACAGCAGCAACGACAGCAACCGCAACAGCAACAGGGACAGCGGCTTGATCCCCATGTACTACGTGCACGTCCAGCATCCAGCTCCAACCCACTCGTCCGTTTCCTCCCATCGATACGGCTGAATGATAGTGTAACGAGAACAAGAATGACACGTTTCCTGTACGTACCAACGACAACAACAAAGCAGGTGAGCCATGGACTGGCCAGGCTGTGACTTCCATAGCAAAATTGATCTGACGGCCACTTTGAATATTAACCTATGTATTTATTTCATGCCAATCTGATCGTCAGTGCCGGCGAGCGTTGGTGCACCTTAGGACAATTTCACTCCAACTGTGACTCTCCCTAGCCTTGCACCTTTTGATATCATGCTCCTGGCAAACTCAAACCCAAAAAACCTAATCTAACGCTCAACTCAACTATGTAATTTACCTATATCATATTGCGTTGTCAATGCACGGATTGGCTTCCTGGGAGCACAATTATCGCACCCATCATTCCAACTCGCCAACTGGGCGGCAGACCTCAAAGCTGCTCGCTCGTTCGCTCCTGCATCCTCGCCAAATTGATCCCAATGATCCCAATTCAGCTCTATGACAGATGGAAAGCTCCTTGTCCCTCTCTGATGGCCACACTTAACCGCTCCTTCAAGACGGCCTGGCTACTGTAGTCCGGCAGCTTCAAGTAGTTCACACAAGTCATGACACTAGGCAAGTAGTCGTCTGACGTGTACGGCGGTTCGCTAGGCTTGCAGACCACGGTGAACATCGGCGTCAGACTCTTGAAACCACCAATGGGGAGTTTGGGGCTGCCGGTGACAAATTGAAGAAAGTCTCTGCGTTGGGCGGGAGCGAGCTCTGACATGACCTGCAGCAGATTCTTCACGCTCTTGCTGTCCATGTTGAATCCATGATCTGCCTTCACCGAGTCCATGAGCGTTTCAATAGACCAGTCTTCTTCGACCCGGCCGAAGAGCATCACCAGCTCGTGGGGTGTGAAGGCTTTGAGTGACGAGTAGGAGAAGACCTGAGAAAAGCCGGCCTGGAAGGCGTCAATCTGACGTCGGACACCACCGCCCAGACTCAGGTCCAGGACCCGTTCAATGTACAGATCGACATTGTCCACGGTCACCGTCAGGTCGGAGCCCCCTTTGACCAACTCGATCGCGGGATAGCCGGGCAGTGTGAAGTCCAGCATGAGATCTTCGATCCGCACGCCTCGAATACTCAGGTCGCGAATCGTTTCGGCCTTTTCGAGGGTGGTCATGCCGGATTCGCCCTCAATGTTGGCCTTGGCGTTGGCAAATTGCTGCACCTGGGCCAGTGAGTTGGCCAGACCCTGGTCGACGGCGCGAAGAAGTGCAATCGACGGGGTCATGGCGACATTGCTTCCCAGTTTGAAGAAGGTCGGGTTGAAAGAAATGTCGATGATGCGAGAGTCGAGCATGGACCGGGCGACGAACTTTCCAAGCATCTTGAAGAAATGTAACAGCTTCTTGCCGCTTTCCAATTCGGCCTCGGCCGCGCTCAGTGGGGCTGGGAACAGGCCATTTTTTCCGAATGCAAACTCGCCGCCCTCGGTGGAATCGTTTTCGCGCCACATTTTCAGCTTCTTCTTGGAGAACTCTTTCGACACGGTCGAGTAGAACTCCAGGGTCGGGCCCAGTCCGGTCCCCACTTCCTCGAAATACTCGACCTCTAAGACGCTCGGAGAGGCGCCATACATCTCCATGACCTTCATGGCAGACTCCAGGATTCGATGCCGCGAGATCCGAACCTTTTGCCGCTGCGGCCGTCCCAGGATGGGCCGGTCGTCTCGGCGCCGGTCGCGTCGATCATCGCTTTCGGCCTGGCTATTCTGCCATCGAATCATGGACCGAGAGTAGCCGAAAGAGGTTGACTGGAGGAACAAATGACGGGTCTCAAACGGGAAGAGGAAAGGACATGTCCGCGCGAGATCCTCACTCCAGTCTGGCAGGCAATTGCTGGCGACAATCAATGGTTCTTCAAGTTGACGATTCATCTTGGCCGTCAGCTTGGTGTTGATGAATGATGCGAGAGGTTCGGCGTGGAGCTGGAGCCCGGCACGGCCCAGAGTCTCTCGAACATCATCCAGACTGGCATTCAGCTCGTGGAGAATGCGAAGCAATGTCAAGATGGATGCCGTCACCGGATGCCCGTTCAGCGATGCCGGCAACCGGTCCGGAGATTCTTCTTCCTTGGGAGGGGCCACCCCGGCAAAAATGCTGGAAGGCGAAGGCGGAGGGCCGTGGGCTTTTCTAAACTTGACCGCGTGGATACCAGACCACACGCTGCGCGACAAAGGATCATGCGGATGCTCGCGATTATGATGGACGGCTCGGTATATGGTCGTGTTGTTCGGAATGACCCTTCCATCGATGCTGAATTCGATGTGCCAATCTTGGGGCGCTGACGCGAGCGCCGCTGCATAGGAAGGCCGAGTAGCGCCGGGCAAAGGCCCGGGCGACTGACTGGAAGATGTGAGCCGAGTACTGCCGGAAACTGGCGTCCCGGGTTGTGGTGTGAAGACTCGCGTTCCGTCTTCTTGATGGGCGGTGACTTTGCCAGACGAACCGACTTCCATGTTGACCGCGCCGGGTTCTGGCATGTCTTCATCTGTGTCCTCGTCGAGGCCGTCGACAAACGCTTCCAGCGTCTCCTCGCCACCTTCCTCCGCTGGTTCTTCATCTTCAAGGACCTTCTCGTCGGCGCATTCCAGCTTGCTGGACACGTCCTCCGAGCTTGGCTCCGGGGGGGCGAGGGCCGAGGCTGAGGTCTGGCTTCGTCGGGCCAATCGCTTCCGCTCATTCTTCTCCGACGGTTTGTTTTCGCCCGTCTTCTGCGTCTCTTGGGAGGAGGGGCCCTTTGTTCTGGAGGACAGGCGCGACGTGGTCCGCGCTTCTGTACTGTTGGACGCTGCCGACGCGCCGAGTTCCTGGCCGAACGGAGAGAAGAGCCCCGAGTCGTTGGCGTTGGAGAGATGCGCCAGGCGGGCATTGGCCAGCTGCTGCAGCATGTCCCGCCGTCGAGAACCAGAGCTTGGTCTTTCGGAAAGAGCAAACCGCGGCCGAAGATAGTCATCCAGCGCTTTGAAGGTCGCAATGGCGTGGATGGACACGATCATTTCTCGATAGCTGGGAGGGATGTCACTGTCCGGATCGGCGGACAGTCTCAAGCGTAATTGGCGTGACAGCATCGAAGCCGAACTGCTCCGGCTGTTCTCCGAAGCATTGTTGTTGACGGTCAAGACTTCAAAATGCTCTGCTCTGCTGAGAAGATCTTGTAGCTTCTGGATGAGGGCGCTGAATGAGGTTGGCACCGACGTCGACGAAGCGGTAGTCTTCAGCTTCGCGTGGTCGATCGACTCGGTGAAAGCGGTCAAGAAGTCTGCGCGTGCATTGCTGAAGACACTTTGAGGTTCCGGAGAGAGGACTTGAACGAGAACCCTGATAATGCCAGAGTCAAGAAGTTCCGAACTGGTGATGCTCTCCAATGCGTCGCCGTCAAAATATCTTGCCAGTCGAGCAAATAGCCGCTGGCCTTCGTCTGAGCTGTGCGGCCGGTCGTAGCATACTTCAATGTCTGCGGCCAAGCCATGCAGATCAGCGCGGATTTTTGCAGCCTTCTCCTTCATTTCACGACCTTTCGCCGTCTCGTACTTTTCCAAAAACTTTTTGGCGCGCATGATGACCAGGTCGTGGACTCCAGCAATGGCAATAGGCGACGGGATATCCTCGTCATCGGATGACTCGGAGCTCTGAGACTCGTCCAGGTCGTGATCGTTTCTCACAACGATCTCATCTTCGTCACGGTCTTGGTCTTCCTCCGCGTCGTCGTCGTCGTCGTCGTCATCGTCGTTATCGTTGTCATGGTCCTCGTCACCATCACCCTCATCGTCGATGGCACCATCATCGTCTTCGCTGTCGTCGTCATCGCCGCCGCCGCCGTGTCGATGTTTCTGTCGAGAATGTGCGGCAGCCTTGGCCTCCCCACTCTCAGAGCTGGTCGCACCCGCTGGAGCTGTCCCCGGAGCGGGCCGACCGCCAAAGTGTTCAACGCCTTCGCCCGTGGCAGAGGCGGAGGATTTTCTCTCCAACTCTAGAGGTCTCTCGGCAAGCTTCTTGATTTCTCCAATGACTCCTTCACGATGGAACTGATACTGATAGATGTCTTCCAATCTGTCGAAAAGCAGCTCGGACGCCTGGAGGGCAAACATCACCAGGCTGGGGTGATCCTCTTGGGACAGAATGGAGGCAAGGAAGGAGGCGTATGGCACGGGCCGCAAGGCCTCTTCGATGACAGATGTCTCGAGGTTGGAGAGGATTTTCAACTGCGCCGTCAAGACCTTCTGTCGGACGCTCAAGTTGACCGTGCTGGAGTATGCATCGGTCAAGGTGGGCAGCAGGATCATGGCAAATCGGCGTGTCTCCTGCTTGCAACCGTCGAGTAGCCGCAATCTCTGTTCCGTTCGCGACGGCGTGGAGCTTTCGGCGTCACTCTCATCGGACATGCTCACGTCGAAACTTTCGTACATCTCGTAGTCCAGCTCATTGGTCACTTTGGGACGGGGAAGCAATTCGCAAATGACGTTCAACGTCTCAAAGACTTGCTCACGGGGCCGATGTATCAGAGCTTGCATGATGACGACGCCGTCAATCTTGGACGAGGCCGTGGAGGTCTCGGTCGGAGGCGAGACGCCAGTGAGGATCTGATACAACGTGTCCACCACGTTCATCTTCAGCAGCTCCGCCGACAAGTTCGGACTGGCTCGAGCCACGATGGCCAGAACGCGGAGAAACTCGGTGTGAATGTTGGCACCGATGAGATTGGTGGTGCCGGGGAGGAGGAGACCGAGGACGGCGCGCAGCAGTGGCGGGTCGACGAGCTGCTCGAGCTTGTCTGGGCTATGTTTGAAACTGTCGATGACCCGGGTCACACACAGGCAGCCCTGTTCGACGACTTTTTGGTCGTGACTCGACAATACATTCAGTAAAATGGGCATGACGTCTCGGATGACGGGAAACGAGTCGTGGGGAATGTTGCGGCAGCAATTGGCCGCGGTGGTGACGGCCGTGCGCTGTGTGCCCGTGGCGAAGAAATCCAAAAACTGCAAACATGCCGTGAGGCCGCCTTCTCGCACGATCGAGCCGGGAAAATCGACCGATATTTTGGACAGCGTGCTCAACGCTTGTTCGGCGACATCAATGTACTGAATGTCGAGCAGCTTCTGGCACAGAACCGGCACCGCGCCACCATAGACCACATTCGCCACCGATCCTCGGAGTGCCTCCATCAGGTTGGCGATACAACGACAGGCCAACAGCATCATTTCAGGGTTTTCCTCTCCCGTGATGGGATTGGGCTGCATCAACGCCACGAGCTCTTTGACATAAGGATCGGGCGAGAACTGGCCGGAGAGATTGTCTTCGTTGGACACGAGTAAAAGGTTGGACAATTCTTCGAGAGCCAGCATTTGCATGGTCGCGTTGTCCACCTGTCGTAGACTGTTGAGGATATCACGTAGTCTTGAAGACATGCCACTCATCATCCCCGTCAGAGCGCGTAAGGTGTTGGACAGTCCGGAGGGCGCACCACGCCCGACGCCAAAGAGTGTCGCGGAGAAAGGATCGTCGTGGTGGCCGTCGTCGTCGTCCATGCTGCCTGGGCCATCCCCGTCGTTGCTGTCACTATTGGTCCGAGCCGGCGCCGGCGGGGGCGGGGGAGGGGGGGGGTGGTGAGGGAGAGGAGAGGTCGTCGTCTCCTTCTCTCGTCTGGAGGATGTCGTGTTGGTATCGTCATCCGACTTCATGCTCGATTCCTGCTCCTTCTTGGCTGCGCGGTTCTTTTGTCTGCGGGTCGAAGGCGTCTGCGCCGACGGAGAGACATCAGCATGTGTCTTCTTGTCGTTTCGGCTGGCGGGCCGTTTGACATTCGACTTTGAAGGCGCCTGTTTCGTGGACTCGTCGATGTATTTAGAAGATGACCTGCATGTCCACGGTCAGCGAAGAATCGATACTCACAGGATCGAATCAAGTCATACCCATTACTAGACATTGCCGCCGTGTCCGTTGCCGCACCTCTTCTCCGACTGGCTCGCCTGGTGGTCGGTGGCGCCTTGGGAGGTGGCGCTGGTGTTGTATTCTGCAGCTTTTGTCTCTTTGCTCGACGGGGAGGTGTTGGTGGACTCGACTCCTCCTCTGGTGCCTCGGTGGGACTCGGCTCGCGACGGCTCGTGGCTTTCCGTTTCCTCGACGAGGCTGACAGCGAAGGCGCAGGGTCAGATGTGTCGGCGGGAATCGTGGAGGATGCAGACTCTGCCGCGAGTCTCGCAGAAGAACGAGTGACTCTGAATGACATGAGCAGCGGTCCTGACTAAGGAACGACGATGTTGCAGGGCAAGCATCGAAAGGCGTAGTGGTGGTGGTGATGGCGGTTGAAGGCTGTCAAGATAGGTTTGGTGGTGCGAGTGCGGGCACGCAACAAATTAAGCTTTGTCAAAGCAAAAGTGGGGAGAAGGACGATGAGGCGGTGAGGAATAAATCTGTACCTGGCACGATGTGACAAAGACGTTGAAGGAGGCAGATCTGAGGGAAATGTGCCTCCGTGACTGAGCTGGCTGCTGGAAGATCGTGCGGGCAGATTTGCCATGTTAACCCGCCATCGAGGGGGCGGCAGCAGCTCACGGGGCAGGAAAGGGGTGCGACGACGCAAGATTGCAATCAGGAGATGTGGCCGGCTGAAAATGAAAGCACGAGAAGGAGGGGAGAATGGAAATGAATCAACGTCGACTGGTAACGTCGGAATATGTGGTGGCAGCGTATGCCCTGCCAGGGCCCCAGGGTTCTTCTGCCGCTGCCATTGCCGCCGCTTTTACAAGTGCAATCCTAGTGGCCACTGACAGCCTCATAGAGCCACTTCTCCCTCCTTTATCTCTGCTGGCAAAAGCTTTTGCAGAACGGCCGAGGACCTTTGGCCCAGGCAGCCACTCCTTTACATATCCTACGATCATCGGCTGCCGCCTCGGGAGGTGAGGACATCTCTAGTGGTGATGATACCTCCTGGACGGGCTTCGCCGGTCACCCAGCGTTTCCTAGGTCTTCTCCCACGCGGTCCTAGTTGTTGACTTGGATCGTTTCCCGATTCTGGAGGCCTCAGATCTCTCATCTAGCATGCAGGCGACTGGATGGAAGCTCCCGGAGGCGCATCTTGTCCTGTCCTAGTGGTGCGTCTCCCGGCACCGATAGAGTGGATCGTATAAAAAGCGATATATCGCTGAAGACGCCGCCGCGTATCTAAGCCGACGGGCACTGACTCTTTCAATCTGAAATATGCTGACGTCTGGGAAGATGGAGCATGACGCACGTGTCCGCTGAGATTTGTTCAAGCGGCTGGCTGGTGGGCGGATGCAGGGAACAAGGCGGGTCTGAGGTGGCGGGTAATGCAGTGACGCAGCAGGTGATGCCAGGGATTACACAGCAATGACTCTCCTCCCACAGGCCAGCTTGACGAAGACCAAAAAACAATCTGCGGCCCGTTCATCTGTCTGCCATGTTTAGCGCATGTTCAGCACGATTGCACTCTCTTGTAGACTGAGTTCTGCGGAGGGCCGAAACGCCATCTTCCCCAACCCCGCTCTACTTTGGCCTCGCCGCTAATCATCGCCCTCCCACTTCTCCGGCCGCGGAGCCTGGCTCGAAGTGAAAAGTCCAACCGGCTCTCCACCTTGCCATGACCACGGCGTGAGATGCTCACCAGACCCTTCTGGCTTCTCCCGTCCCGCTTGCTCAGCAACGACCTTCGCGGTGCAGGTGGTCGGCTTGCCTGGCCTTGAGCGGTGGTTCAGAGGCATCAGCCGCAGCGCCCTGCTTGTAGTGCCTCGTCACGCTCGACATCTGACAAATCACCCCCTTCCTTCCTCGGTTGTCCTGTCCTCCCTGCTCCCTCGGCCACGGCCACACCTCCCAAATCTCCACCAGGCATCGAGTCGATTGACCGTCTTTCCCGCAAGGGACGACGAGGAAAATGGACGAATATCACTTTCCAGATGCTCGACTCAAGAAGAGGATGGACGACCCGTCCAAAACACCACTCTTGTTGGTCGCCTGCGGTTCTTTCTCACCCATCACCTTCCTCCATTTGCGGATGTTCGTTATGGCGGCCGACTACGTCCGGCACAACACCGACTTCGAGATGATTGGCGGCTATTTGTCTCCTGTGTCGGACGCCTACAAGAAACAAGGATTGGCGCCGGCAGAGCATCGGTACGATCCGGCCGACATGATCTCTCTCACTCGCAGCTGGAGCTAACGTGACACGACAGAGTGGCCATGTGCCAGCTGGCCATTGACAAAGCTTCCAATTGGCTCATGGTCGACCCCTGGGAAGCCGAAAAGAAAGAGTATCAACCCACGGCCAAGGTGCTGGACCATTTCGACCACGAGATCAACGTCGTTCGGAAAGGCATCGATTGCGGCGATGGGAAACGGAAACCAGTGAGGATCTCGTTACTGGCCGGCGCCGATCTGATCCAGACCATGTCCACCCCCGGCATCTGGAGCGAGAAAGACCTCGACCACATCCTGGGACGCTACGGAACCTTCATCATTGAACGATCCGGAACCGATATCGATGAGGCGCTCGCCAGTCTTCAGAACTATCGGGACAACATCTACGTGATCCAGCAACTGATCCAAAATGACGTCAGCAGCACCAAGATCAGGCTCTTCCTCCGGAGGGGCATGAGCGTGCAATACCTCATTCCCGCTCCCGTTGTCGAGTATATTGAACAAAATCATCTGTACGGCCACGACGATGGACGCACCTCGAGCTCGACGTCCGTGCACCCGGACAACGACAAAGGAAAGTCCAAGGACCTTTCATCGGCATCTGCAAGCTAAGGTCGGGACGACCGAGAGGTCAGAACCGTGAATCGCAGCAGCAGGTGACCTCAAGGAAGGCCCTTCGACTGCCTTTATGCGATCAAGCTCAAAATGAAACACGCCTGATGACGCACGTCCACCGTTGCTGTGCCGCCTCGGGGAAACCTAGGCGGAGGAGCATCACCAGCGCCGCTGGGGGTGAGGCGTCGGGGAGTGTTGAGAGACGTTAGAAGTGATGCCGTTGTTTAGATGAGAGGTGAATGGGGACAGAAAACGAAGTTGAAAGAACCTTATCAAGCCCCCAGTTCGGCGTTCGAGGCGGAATGAGACTTGCTTTTGACGGGGGTCGTTGGGTCCTCCACGCTGACGATACCCCGGGGTTGCACATTGACGTCGCCAAAGATAGAGAGTTGTCTACATACAGACTAGATACATGGAAGCGGTGGCAGCATACGGCTTCCATGGTGCTGCGCCCGAGGCCGTGCATGTAATGACAAGTAGCGAACGTGGGCCGGAATGATGATGTGTGAACCAAGATTCCAAGTCGCCGGGCTTGAGATCGCAGCCCAAGGTGGTGAGGAGGTGTAACAGGGAAACATCTCCAAGTTGTTTTCGAGCCAGACACCAATCACCTCAGCCAGGCACGAGAGTGGTTGCGGGTGTCCGGCATTGCTTCGCTATGCTTTGGTCTGCTTTCATTGCTTCTTGTTGTTGTGCTTCGTTTTGCTGCGCACCCCCTTCATCCTATTCTTCACTGGGGACATCTGCAGAAACATAAAACCACTCTGTTCAGACGGCGACCGGGGCGATACTGAGACCTTCAGCGCCCAACCCGCTGGTGCGTCCCATGGCCAGCCTGCCCGACGGCTGGTTCGCGCCCACTCCCGGGGTCTGCTCTGCCCACTGCATCAACTCGGCGCGGTCGCGGCCTGTGTATGTCTTCAGTTCCTCGTCCGTGTAGTGGGCGTTGCGGCCCGATTTTTTGTCCGCGTACTCGGCGTACTTCTTGCCGAACCAGGACTGTTTGCGGTCTTTATGGCTTCCGTCGTCCCGGTGGGTACTGTCGTGGGCATCCTCGTTGGCCGGGTCATTGTCCGTCGCAAACTCATCTTTGGCTGCGGACGAAGTGGGATCGATGTCTCGCGGCTGCTCGGTGAGTCTGTTGTGTGACACCAAATGGGTCTTTTCGTGCGGATAGTCCTCCTGAGGTTGGTCCTCGTTCCACCTGTCGTCTCCAATCGTCTGATACGGCTTCAACTGGGTGTCGTCGCTCGTCGTGCCCGTCGTGGCCGGCAGGCCAGCGTCCGCACTGGCGCGGGAAGCCTTTGACTTGCGCCGTGGCGCCTCGTCTGGCGCATATTCGGTCATGCGCCTGGCCTGCGGCTCCTGAGAATAGTCAACAGCTGAAAAGTTCGTGTTGATTCGCCTGACGGGCTCAGAACTGAGGTCAGCCATTTTCTCGCCTTTCAGGCTGGATGCGCCACAACCCATGGCGCAAGCAAATGCTCAAGAGAGCTGAAGGACCATCAGTGTCGAAGCGAGAAGGGTTGTAGAGGACCTGGTCCAGAACTACAGCCGTGGGCAGCCGGTAAAGCTCGCTTGTTAGATGTCTTTTGCTAGAAGGCAAGGAACTGTAATCAGCGGCACTCCGTCCTGACCATCTTAAGGCGAAAGTCCCGAGTGAGAGCTCGTGACTGCGACGTCGGTGCATCCAGAAATAGCAGTGCCCGCTCCAGGAGTGATGTAACATGGCTAGAGGACCCCGGCCACAGCCAATGCCACCGCGCCAGAAGTTGGAGGTGGCTGCCATCCGAGAAAATCCGGAGAAGCAAAAGTTGGAGATTTTGGCGGCCAATCCGAACACGTACGGGTGCACAGACCAGGGGTCAGGTATTCTACATGCGGTGGATCTCTGAAGGTTCAGTTTCCATCGTGGCTAACACATTGTCCAGACAGTCCTTAAGTTGTCTGAAAAGTAATCTCTAGTTCCAAGGACCATGGACCTCCAACATCCTTGCTCTGTCCCTCCCAAGTGCACCGATGAATACCTGTCTACTTATCCGCAAGGGCTAGCAGGAGAAAGTTCACCCAGGCTGAGATAGTACAACTTCCGTTGTTCAATTTCTGTGGATTCCATTAGCAGCGAAACCCGATGACCAGTTGCTCTCTTCTCTGTGCAGTAGATCTTCCACAGCACACTTTGGCCACAAGCAGATGCCGAGCCCGGGAGGCACGGGAAGCATCATGTAATTACTGTTCTCCAATCCACTTCAATCTGGAATACTCTGCGTCCCAGGCCCTGCTGCCAGGTCACCAGGCTTCCAAGGCCAGATGTTCCGTCCAGGTAACGTCTCCGACGTGCTCCGCCTGGTAATTCCATCTCGGTCAGAGATGTCGAGAAAGATGTTACCGCTGGTCATGCTGTGCCTTGCACTTCAAGCCTCAGCCACTTGCTTAGAAGAGGCGTCTTCAGAAAGGACAATGCCACGACATGCCCATTAGACTGGTTTGATGCCACGATGAATACTGGCAATGCCTCCGCTAAGGTTTTCATAACCCTGTCCAGGGGTCACGAATCCAGCGGCTTGGATCATGGCTTTGAACTCTTCTTGGGTGGGAAATCGTTCAATGCTCTCGACAAGATATTGATAACTGTCGCGGTCACCGGCCACCAGCTGGCCGATCAAGGGAATGGCTCCAAAGCTCCACCTTTTGTAGACGGCATTGAAGAGAGTGCTGTCGACGTGACTGAATTCGAGACAAGCAAAAACACCGCCAGGCTTTAAAATTCGAAACGCTTCCCGCAGCGCGGCGTCTTTGTTGGTGAAGTTTCGGATCCCGAACGCGACCGTGTACAAATCGACTGAATTGGAGCTGATGGCGGGTATCGATTCCGCGTTGCCTTGGATGAACGTAAGTCTGTCCGTGGTGGCATATGGAGTTTCCAGTGCTCGCTTTTGGCCTTCTGCGAGCATGTCGGCGTTGATGTCAGCGATCGTCACCGTCGTCTTGAGGTCCCCCTTGATATTGGTGGCATGGTCGAGCATGCGAAAGGCAATGTCACCGGTGCCGCCGGCAACATCAAGAATATTCCATCCGGCGTCACTCGAGCGGCTGCCAGGGTCGAGGCAGCGGACAAAGTAGTCTTTCCACAGTCGATGGATGCCCAAGGACATGAGGTCGTTCATGGTATCGTAGGAGCTTGCGACGGAGGAGAAGACGGCGCCAACTAAAAGGTATGAGCAATGGCCGCTACCATGCGGGATACTTGGTACCTCTCGACTCTTTTTGGGCTTCGGCGATGGTCTCAAAGCCGAAATGGGTGGTCGGTTCATGCTGCCCTGGCGTGTCTTGCCTTCTCCACCCCGTGCTTCCAAACCCTCTCTGGCCGACAGACAGCTTCAGCAGGCGGGGCCCCGCAGAGACACGACACTGCGAGAGAGGACGTATGATCATGGTCAGCATCTGGTGTGATCGAGAATCCGTTCCAGTTGGACGGGTCGCGGAATGTTGAAGAGCAAAGCTCGGAGCATTGGCAGTCGCGCCCCGGTTTGGTTAGCTCTCCGACAGTTGGAGTTGATATACCCGAGGATAACCGCGACTGCACAAAAACACAGCCTGTCTCTCTTGTATATATTCCTGGAGTTCCCGCGACCAAAGGGTCGGCCGCTGAGGTTAGGAGATCCAGCACCATTGCCACGGCTAAATATGCCGGTCCGCGTTGGTGTGCAGCCGTGGCGGTCGTCCTCCTGCAAGAGTAAACTTGTCGCCGTGAGATATCAACCGGGAGGGTTAAGATGGGCAAGCAACAGTTGGACTTCTGGTCCGGCACAAAAAGCCGGCGCCGATTCGTACGTCGAGGAGGTGGAATCGTCTTGGTGAACTGACGCTTACTCTGCGCGATCTAGAGTCAATTTCCCTGGCGCTCTGAACAGCAAGTTCACGGCGACGATGAAGTTTCACAATCCGGCCGAAACAGCGGCGATCCCGACGTATCGGATCATGGATGCTGACGGCGATATTGTGGACCAAACTCGAAATCCGCCGTCCATACCGGACGACGAGGTGGTGACCATGTATAAAAATATGCTGACCGCCAACATCCTCGACTTGATCATGTTTGACGCTCAACGTCAGGGCCGGACCAGCTTCTACATAGTGTCCGCGGGCGAGGAAGGCATTGCCGTGGGCTCTGCTTCGGCTTTGACCCCCGACGATGTCTGCTTCCTCCAATATCGCGAACAGGGACTCTTGATCCATCGGGGCCTGACGCTCCGCGAGATGATGAATCAACTGTTTGCGAACAAGGACGACTACGGCAGAGGGCGGAGCATGCCGGTGCATTACGGGAGCAGCAAATTAAACGTCCACGCCGTGTCAAGTCCTTTGGCGACGCAAATCCCCCAAGCGGCCGGAGCCGCTTATGCATTGAAGATGCAGCGCCTCGTCAACCCCAACGTGCCCCCTCGGATCGTCGCGTGTTATTTCGGCGAGGGTGCCGCGAGTGAAGGGGACTTTCACGCTGCCCTCAACATCGCCGCGACCAAATCGTGCCCCGTGGTATTTGTGTGCCGCAACAATGGCTTCGCCATTTCGACGGCCAGCAGCGAGCAATACAAGGGCGACGGCATTGCCAGCCGAGGACTCGGCTATGGCATCGACACGATCCGTGTGGACGGCAACGACATCTTTGCCGTGCGAGAAGTGATGCTCGAAGCCAGGAAGATGGCACTCGAAGGAAATTGCCGACCCGTCCTGATCGAGGCCATGAGTTACAGAGTGAGTCATCACAGCACGAGTGACGACAGTTTTGCCTACCGAGCAAAGCGGGAAGTGGAAGAGTGGAAACGAAGAGACAATCCCATCACCCGGCTCCGAAAATGGATGGAAAAGAAAGGCATCTGGGACGAAGATAAGGAGAAAGAGGCCCGAGCCGCGATACGAAAACAGGTCTTGCAGGAGCTGTCAGCGGCGGAAAAGCTCAAGAAGCCCCCACTACGGTCCATGTTTGAGGACGTCTACGAGGACATGACTCCGGAGACCCAGGCACAGATAAAGGAGCTCAAGCGCGTCATTGAGAAATATCCCAGCGAGTACGATGTTTCCGATTTTGACGGTGGAATCAAGACTTTGGGGTGACGCGAGACCGGGCTGAGACGAGAATCTTCAACTTGTCTCCCGGCATGGCCTGCGTGCTCTCGTGCAAGCGGGAGGTCGACGAGGCGTAGACGGGAGCACCACACCAGCTGGCATTGCGGGTCACGCGCCAGGGGGGGATTGAAGTGCGAGCTGGGTGGTTTTCTCCAGTCGAGAACCAGTGAGATTACTGACTGACCAGAGCAAGGGAAGGAATGGGAGCAGAAATCCTCTTGACCAGATCGGTGGCGCAGGTTGATGTGGCTGAGCTGCGCCAAGCCGGAAGATCCGCTCCATGCCGCTGGGTGGAGCAGCCAGCCTCCTCCCAACCCCCTCACGACCATTCTTTGCATAGAAGATCAGGCGGTCTAGCAGGGCGAGTTTGGATCAAGCACCAATCATGCCTCCTCGAGCTTCTCCTTTCTTATCAAGCCATGCGATTTAACTCAGCGTGACTTGGAATGCTGACGTTGCAGGACTTTACCAGCCTCATCGTGTCAGCATTTAACACTTTAACCCCTGTGCCTGTGCCCCAGAAGGCGCCTTTTCTGCGTATATCGACCCTTGAACTTTTTGGGTCTTGCTGCATTTACCCATCCCTCTCGCCTACCACCGAACAATTATCCCGAATCTTCCACATCATGGCACCAGCCGTCGTCTCACTTTGAATCCTCCCGCCGCAGCAATTGGCCGGAGGAGATCATCCGACAGCTTTGGCTTGCATTTTTGGCGTTGGGATATTTGTTTCTCTGCTCAAGATGCAGTTATTTCCTATCAAGCATTCTGTGCTCGCGGCCTTTGCTTTGGCCGGTCCCATTGCAAACGTCGTCGCTCAGACATACACCACCTGCAATCCTCTCGCCCAAAGTAAGCCGTGGCGTTCATTCATCTTGCCCCAGCTGTGCTAACGTCTCCCAGGCGGCTGTCCAGCAGATCCGGCGCTTGGTAAGAGCGTCGATATCGACTTCACCTCGGGCGCCTCGAGTTCCTTCACCGCTTCCGGCCCCGTCACCTACGACTCGACGAACGGTGCAGCCTTTACAATCTCACAGCATGGAGATTCGCCCACGATCACATCAAATTGGTACATTATGTTTGGACATGTGGACTATGTCCTCAAGGCTGCTCCCGGAACAGGCATCGTCAGCTCCGCTGTTCTCCAATCTGACTGTCTCGATGAGATTGACTGGGAATGGCTGGGTGGAGACGATACCCAGGCTCAAAGCAATTACTTTGGGAAAGGAATTACCACCACGTACAACCGAGGAGCGTTCCACGCGGCAGCCAACAATCATGACGAGTTCCATACCTACAGCGTCGACTGGACGGCCGATCAGATTGTGTGGCAGATTGACGGCACCACGGTCCGGGCGATGACCCAGGCTGAAGCCGAAACGGGGCAATACCCACAGACGCCGATGGTGGTCAAGGTGGGCGCCTGGGCCGGTGGTGATCCTTCGAACCCGGAAGGCACGATTGAATGGGCCGGAGGAGAGACCGATTACTCGGCCGGGCCGTTCACCATGTATCTCAAGTCGATCCACGTCCAGGATTATTCCACTGGTACGGAATATACGTACTCGGGATCCTCTGGCACCTGGGAATCCATTCAGTCGACGGGTGGCACGATCAACCCCGATGGCGATGGCACACCCGTCTCGACGGGCTCCGCGCCCGCGGTCACTTCCCAGGTCTCCAATAGCGCGCCGCTTGCGTTCAGTAACGGCCAAGATTCCAGCTCGTCAGCCACCACCAGGACCGGTTGGCCATGGTCGGGGACCGCGACGGCTTCCGCCGTCACCACCATCAGCAGTGTTTACACCACGATATCTGGACTTCCCAGTGGCTGGACGGTGAATTCGTCTGGAAAAGTGGTCCCGCCGAGTTCAGGCTCAGTAAGTTCGTGCACCTTGTGCTCCAGCATCAGCTTCCTTTCATACTGATGAGTCAGCAGCTCCCGTCCCCGTTTTCGTCCTCCTCACCTGCAGCCTCCTCGTCGGGTTCGGCCTTATCTTCTGGCCTTGAAGTCCTCACGTCCTCGCATGGGCAAGGATTTCCGACAACCATCACGAGAAATTCTGCCAGTGCAAGCGAGAGCACGACCACCGCATCGAGCGAAAGTTCTGTTCTGCGAAGTGCCAGTACATCTGCTGCTTCGCCGAGCCAAATCCCGGCCGCCGTTTCGGCAAATATTGCTGCAGGGCCTGGAAGACAGGTGCCAGCAGCCGGAGTATTGGCCGGGATGGTGGCAGTCCTGGTCTTGGAATAGCGTGAACAAGACTTGCCGCCTGGTCAGCCTCCTCAGTGAGTAATGACTGTGGAGGTGATGGGGAACGTGGACGAAGATTTGACCAGCCTACGAAGCGGAGAAAGGCTGTGGCAAAGCCACGATGATTGATGATGACCTTGATACCCATAAAAAGTGATTAATGTTAATACGGCCGACGTTCCAGTTTCATAAGGAATCAGTCTTTCGCGCTAGGAGACTTTCAAATGCAAAAGTGTTTAGGGAGTCTGGAATAAAGGAGGTGCGTGCGGTCAGGCGCTTGAGGAGCTTGTCAGCACCCAGAAATATATTCATAGCCCTTCCCGTTAGATCGGCGGGCGCCACAGCACGTCACACATGCAAGGGCTTTCTCAAAGCGCCACATCCGCATCTCAATTTGAGCTACAGACCTTGGCCTTCTTCCTTTAGTCTATTATTTTGCACCGTCGCTCTAGATCCTTCATTTGCTCGACCGTGACGATGGCGGACATCTCACAAACTCATCCATATACCTGCAACTCCTGTGCCGTTGCATTCCGGAACAGCGATGCGCAGCGAGCGCACATGAGGAGTGACTGGCACCGATACAATCTCAAGCGCCGACTAGCAGAGTTACCCGCGGTGTCCTCGGAAGATTACAACGAGAAGGTGTTGGCAGCGCAAGCGACCAACAAGGCGGCTGCAGCGCAAGCGGCATATGCAAAGTCATGTACCGTGTGCCAAAAAACGTACTACAGTGAAAATGCCTACCAGAACCACATTCAAAGCAAAGTGCACAAAGCCAGGACAGCTGCACAGGAAAGAGCGAGGGGTGGAGAGACGGCATCCGTGATCAGCGCGGCACTTTCAGCGCCTGACTCTGAACCAGCTTTGGAACCGCGGGATCCAGAGGCAGAAGCCGAGTTTGAACAGGTCGTCGCGGCCATGAAGGGCACGTCCTTACAAGATCCTTCAGCCGTGACGAGAAGGCCGTCGGCGCCTCCGCCAGACGTGAAGCATCGAGTGGATCACCCACTCTCGCCAGCGAAGGTCATCACATCCACGGTCCCTCTGTCGAGATGCCTCTTTTGCAATTACGATTCCCCGAGTACGAAACTCAGCATCGTGCATATGACCAAGATTCATGGTCTCTTTATCCCCGAGCAGAACTTTCTCGTCGACCTGGAAGGTCTTTTAGGATATTTGCAAGCAAAGATTCACGAGAACCACGAATGTTTAAGCTGTCACAAACTCAAAGGCAGCACGGAGGCCGTGCAAACGCACATGCGGGATAAGAGTCACTGCCGAATCGCCTTCGAGAGCGAGGAGGAGATGATTGAAGTTGGACAGTTCTACGATTTCTCAAGCACATACTCGGATGACGAAGCAGACGACTTCGATGATGACAATATGGACGCGGACGTGATGCAGTTCAAGCCGAACGGCGGCGTCAAATTACCTGGAGATGATGGCCAAGGAGAAAACGAGGAAGGCTGGGAAACAGATTCTTCCTTTTCCTCTCTCGACACGAATGACCTGGTATCAGTGCCCAAGGATGACCGGACAGAGTCATATCAACGTCTTCCCCTCCACCGACATCACTCTCAAACTGACCCACGCCCACATCGAAGCGTCGACGGCTTCCATTCGCACGCCCACAACCACAACAATGCAGTCTTTTACGATGAGCACGAGATACACCTTCCTACTGGTCGCGTGGCCGGACATCGAAGCCTGAGAAAGTACTTTCGACAAAATCTCCATTCCTATCCGACCTCGGCGGAACGCATGGAGCGGGCACAGCGACTTATTGAAGGACAAAGCGAAGACGCTGAGATGGAAGACACCGATGCGACAGCGGCACCAACGCCTGGGGCACTGACACGACGAGGCGAGGCTGGTATGGCCGGAGCCACAGCGGCCCAGAGACGAGAAGTGCGGACACAGGAGATTCGCGGCAGACAGAAGGAGCAACGTGCCAACAACAGATACCAGGCCAAGATCGAGCGGCAAAATAACTTTCAGAAGCACTACAGGGTGAGTCCAGTTTCTCCTCCACAGCGCGTGGAAAACGTCACTAACATTGAACAGGATCCTTTGCTTCAGTGAATAGTTGAGGGCCACTCTCTTGCCCGCTGCAGGTTGGGAGTACACAATTGTCTGGCTCATCGGTCGTCCAACTTTGACGAAACTCCGGACATGCATCCTTTGCATTTGCATAGCGGAAGCACTAGAATCCTATAGACCCTGTGAGGACGCCATGTTCCACACGGTACATGGTCCCAGGAAATCTCGCATGAAGTTGAGATGACATCTGCGTTCATCCGTGTCTGATGGCGCGATATCAACAAGTGGTGCATCTTCGGGTTCGATGTCTCGTAGTCCATGAGAGCTTTTGATTCTCGCCAAGTAGACCATGGCACTGCAAAAGAGTGGACAAGATGCTCATGATTCATAGTAGGCCATTACATTTTCGGATCATGACTCGCCATTCCGTTTCTTGGCGAGCTTTCGACGATCTAATATGCTGAAGCTCAAGATCACACCAGATTCTCACCAGCCGAAGACAACGTTGAAATTCGCCTATTGCGCGGTCCAGCCAGTTCTCCTCCAAGCGCCACGTCGAACTGACACGTCACAACTATTGGAGAAGCGTGTATAGCCATTCCACTGCCTCACCCTCCCTCTTTGCCGGGGTCCATTCGTCATTCCAATGGCCAAAAAAGGTACGATACTCTATCATGTTTGATCCCACCCATTCTCTCTATCCTTCAGCCTGCCATCTATTCGTCCATCTGTGCACCCATCATTTGACTCCCTCACTGACCGGACCCTCTCCACAGCTAAATCCCGCACCATCGCCGTCCGCCTCATCAGCATGGCCATGACTGGTTTCTTCCGCACCATGGTGCGGCCGCGTGCCCACCGACCTCTCAGCATGCTGAAATATGACCCCGTCGTGAAGAAAAAGGTCCTGTTCCTCGAGCAGAAGCGTGGGGGAAAATAAACGTCCACAACGTACAGGCGCACAGTCTCGCAAAAGAAGGGACTTGTTGAATGGGGACTGTAGACCTGGATGGCACGATATTGCTCTCACCGTGACTGGGGAGGAAGTCCTTCAACCTACACGCACGATCGAGCCGAGTGGACTTGGAATCTCCCGTCCACCCCACCCTCCCAAGTTCATTGCAGTGGGCTTGCGACAAGTTGCCGCGGGCTGCCGAGGGAGGCTTCGAGCGCCAACAACAAAATAATAAATGGGACAAAGGTTGTATAAGAGAGAGCGAGAGAAGGAAAGGAACAAGACGAGAGCCCCTGGTGGATGTGTGGATAAAATGCCCATACGACATGCATTCCACGCAATGCAACAGACCGTTCGTCCATCACAATACGAGCGCTCTCGTACCTGCTTGGCTCCATCAAACAGATGCTTATGTCAGTCTCAGGTCAGGCTCGAGCTAGGTCCAATCTAGCAGCTTGCAGTCGATTGTTCTCTGACAATACACAATCGGCAGCCTGTAACTCAAGCCCCAACAAACAGCACAGCAAAGCGATGAGGTGCGGATCTGTAAAGGATTGTGATCGATTGTCACCTGGAATCAGAAGTACTCCCTCTATTGTAATTCATTGATTGTACATCAGCAAAGTCCACGTATGTATGCTTACTGAAGTGTTCAAGATTGGCAGCGAAGAGAATATTCAATTGGACTGAATGATCTGTTGGATGAATGGCCATGTTTGTCTTTGAGAAGTTGGGAACCAATTCTCGCTCGTTAAGAAACTTCAGGAGCATCGTGTTCTGCAATAGTGAAGTACTTGCAGCTGGATCGATGGTCTGGCTGCTATCCCGCGCACTTAATGCTTCGACATTCCAAGTGAACCATGGCCCCCAGGTTTCTAGTGCCTGGTGGCCCGGTTATGGTCCGACACCTATCGGTCTTGGGTGCAAATGTGATTCCAATGCAATCTCAGCAAATACGCCTATCTCATCTCGGCCATTAACACCTGAAGAAGCGCTTGGTTTGCAACGTGATAGAAAGCTTGGTTATAGCGTTCCGCCCCAGAAGAGGTTGATATCATGGTTCAAGCACAGCATGGCGGTAATCTCTCCAAGACTTGGTCTACACGGGTGCCGTATATCTTAGTCTTATATCCTGGCTATGGCGGCAAATGATGCCAGAAGAGTCGCTGTGAATACACAGTGTAAAGAAAAGCAGTTGGAATTGTTGGGCTCTCCGGTTTCAGGCGTCCCCGTCCACGGCAGACCTTGATCATATCTGTCCCACACTAGAAAGCTCTGATGATTGGGCTCGTGATGCTGAATGCCCGTGAATGGCTCGGTGATCAGGAAATGCCCGCCTCCGGGAATCAGACATTGACGACCGTATAAAGAGTGAGTGCTGACGGCGAAAATACAGCCTCATATGGGCACGATAAGCGGATTACCACATTCTTGGTTGTACGGCCTACCAGGCACACCTGGCGATCCAACCATGAGGCCACCTCCTTACAGCTGCTTTCCTCAACTCGTCCAGGCACAGTATGCCAAGGCCAAATGCAGCCGGCAAGAAGAAGTGCTCGACAGGCACTCTCGACGTGTTGAGGACGCTCTGAAGCTTAGGGATGTACAACCAGAAGATGGCCACGCCGAGCGCAAAGGCGATAGCGGGGAACAGGAGAAGATTCTGCGTGCGTTTGTTGAATGCCGGTGGATGCTGAAAGATCGATAGACGGCGGGTTCGGATAGACATCAGAGAGAACCACTGCCTGTTCACAAGCAAGAGGAGGTATTAGTGGTGGAAGAGGAGAAGACGCCAAGTGAGGCCAAGAGCGAAGAGAGGGGGCAAGAGATGATGACACAAAAGGGTGAGAGCTCACATGACGACGAGATTGACAAAGTAAATTGAGCTTGCTTCGTTCAGTCGAGCGGTGAAGTAGTCTGGGTCCATCCCCTCAGGAACAGCGCCAAACTTGAACCAGAGAGCAGAAAAGGGAATCCCCTTGCGTTGGAGGTACCAGAAGGACATGGCAAAAGATGTCACGGCTTCGAGAACGCCGATGAAGCCGTAGGCTTGGAGCATGAGCTTCCAATTGACAAGGCGGTCCTTCTTGGGCTTGCGAGGGGGGCGGAGGAGAACATCAGCCTCAGGCTCTTCGAAAGCGAGAACCGTTGCGGCCGCACAGTCGGTGAAGCAGCTGAGTTAACGATCAGATCGAAGGAGCCGAACAGAGTCCAAAGGGCCGACCTTACCAGATGATGATCATCAAAAATGATGAGAGGACTTGTGGAAGACCAAAGATGACGTTCGTCATCACTGGCCAAAACTCGGAGAAGGAACCAGCCGGGAGGAGGTAGGCGATCGTTTTCTTGAGGTTGTCGAATACAACCCGACCGTACCGGACCGCTTCGACAATGGCGGAGAAGGAGTCCAACAGCACCATGTCAGCCGCTTCTATCGCAATGTCCGAGCCACTCCCAAGGGCAATACCCATATCAGCGGCTTTGAGTGATGGAGCGTCGTTGACCCCGTCACCTGTCATGCCGACAATCTCGTCCCTTGCTTGGAGCTCACGGACAATGCGAAGCTTCTGTTCCGGAGTGGTGCGAGAAAAGACAATCTCATCATACGTGCAAAGCTGGTCCCATTGATAGTCGTTCAAGCTCATCAATTCAGAGCCGCTGAGAACGACGGCGGAAGGAGATAGCCTTGACTGTTGTCCAGCTTTTGTTGTGTCCGAGTCTCGGTGGGCGCCGTCTTTATATCGAGTTAGAGATGTGATGTCATGGACAGGACCGTCGCCGGTGATGATGCGGCATTGTCGAGCGATCGCAAGAGCAGTCAAGCCAAAATCACCAGTCACCTAGACAGAGAAGAATTAAAAGATGGAAGACGGGTCAGAAGCAAGACTTGCCATGAAGATGCGGATACCCGCCCTCCTAAGTGTGTCGACGACCTCTGGTATTTCGTCCCTTGGTGGATCAACGATGCCTACCAGGCCAACAAGGATCAATCCAGATCTTGCTTGGGTCATAACTTCGCTCTCAAATTCTCTCGATGATGGCCGTGATAACATTTCTTTTGCCGGCAGGACCTTGCGAGCGAGGAGAATCACGCGCTTCCCTTCAGCGGACCAACGATCCTTGAGGTCTCTGACGCTGTCTAGGGTCCCTTTGTCGAGGGCCTGGACGTTCCCTGCGTTGTTGATGATGTAAGTACATCGTCCCATCAAGACGTCAGGCGCCCCTTTGATAGTCAGAAGACTGCAATAACTCTTGAATCAGTACGTGTCAAAAGGAGATGGGTGGTCAGGAATCTCACGTATCCTCCTGCTTGAATTGCCGCTGTTCGGCATCAGACAGGGCAACCATCACGCCTTCGGGTGCAGCCAAGGAAAACACTCGTATCATAAACTTATTCTTGCTGTTGAATGCGAGTTCATAGACCCTCTTCCAGACCTGCCTCAGAGCGGCGAGGGAACCGAGATGCTCCGAAAGTCGAAGGATGGCCTGGTCTGTCGCATCTCCATGGATGTTCCTTTCGTGGAGCGGTAGGTGCATTGACGCAACGTCGAACTCTGCCGCGTTACAAAGCCCTGCAAGCACTCGTAGCTGGTGTGCGCCAGTTGCTGCGCCATTGGCAACCATCTCGTCCCTCGCGGTATCGGGAGTGAGATTGGTGGTGCCAATCGAGCAGTCCGTGACGGACATCTTATTCTATACCCAAAGGTTAAATTTTTCAATACAACACCCAACTTAGAAGGATGATAAATACCTTGGTCAGAGTGCCTGTTTTGTCAGAGCAGATCACTGACACCGCTCCTAAAGTCTCGACTGTTTTCAGAGATTTGCAGAGAATTTTATTCTTGCTCATGATGTTGGCAATGATGGTCAAGCTTGCGGTCAGCGCAATAGGTAGTCCTTCAGGAATAAAAGCGATGGCGACGCTGACGCAGTCGACGATCAGAGTCGGTACATTGATCCAGTCCGGGTGATCCTTGCGAAGCCATGAAGCCCTCATCACCGATCAGCGGAGACAACGGGACGCGAGGCGAAGCTCACCAGACGATAATGACAACGATGATCATACTGAGCATAATAGAACAGATGATAACGACGAACCGTAACACTTCTTTCTCCAGCGTTGTCAAACCCGTCTTTGGCTCGCTCGTCAGCCGTGCGATCCGACCAAACACGGTCGAGTCTCCGGTTGAGATGACTATTGCCGTTGCCGTCCCAGATATGCAGGGGGTGCTTTGGAGGCCGATACAGTGCGTTTCCAGGTAGTTGTCGTCTGTCGAGTCTACCGTCGCGCTGACGGGGATCGACTCTCCTGGAACGGTGGTCAGCAGTGGTCTTGAGTAGATGATGTCGGTTAGGCCCCCACCTGTCAGAATAGATCGGTCAAAATGGGCGTCGGCAGATGCTTCCACAAAACGGACGTCTGCTGGCAGTTTATTTCCCGCTTTGATTAAGAGAACATCGCCCGGTACCAAGTCAGTTGCAACGACCGTGGACTGAGAGCCGTTTCGGATGACAAGGCAGTTGTCCGGGAGCATGGAAGTGATGGAGGCCATGACCCGTGAAGACGACCAATCCTGCCATGCATTGAATGCTGCTTGAATGAAAAAGACGGCCAGAAGAACAATAGCCAAAGCAAGATTCGCCTGTGCCGGTGGATCTCCGAGAGGCTTCCAGGAGACAAAGACAAGGATGCAGCCAATAAGAAGGATAGAGCCGAAGCCTTTAAAGAAATATCCAAATATCGTTTGGAACCATTGTGTCGGTACGCCCGACACTATGTTCTCACCATACTGCTGTAATCGGCGATGGGCTTCGTCGCTGGAGAGGCCGTCGCCCCACGACGTGTGCAAACGCTTCTGCAGCTCTTCAACAGAGAGGACATGCCAGTCGAGGTTGGTCAATTCTGCGAGCATCAGCAGGAATCTTTCCGGCCCAAAAGGAGGAGTACCGTTCGCAACTGTGCTTTTCGCTTCATCTACGTGGACCCGCTCTCGGTCTTTGGATTCTTCGATCTCAAACGAGCTGGCACTGGTAAGTCGGTGTCGCACGCAAGAGGTATATCACGACTTGCAGGCTGCGATATTGAATAGGCAAGGCAACCGAAGGATCGATCGACACTCTTCTGTGGAGACTCCGAATGGACATTTCAGAACTGGACGATTTTGTACGTCGAAGCGGTCTCGGTTGACTTCTGGACGGCTCTGGATTCTCTTCGTCCGCTGATCGCCAGTGTATACCCGGTTTATCCGCCATTTGCGCGTCGGAGTCGATGTCGTCCATGGGTGCTCAACGTAGATGATTATTGAAGTGAACAAGAGACCTTTGAAGTCTCTTTGAAGTCGTCTGGGAATGAAAAGTAAACGGGTTTTTATATGGTACAAACGAGTAACGCAGCCCTTGGCCATTGATCGTCAAACCAGAAAGGAAAATGCCTCATAGTCTTCACAGAAAATACCTCATACATTCTACATTAGGAGGTCAAACTCAGCGTGCTCTGGGGTCCATGCTGGCGGATTGATAGTTTGCGGCTGTGCAGCCGCAAGTACGGGGGTGGGGGGGCTGTGAATACATCTTGAGGGGGAAGAGGGGCAGTAGCTCGAACAGCAACAATGAGGGAATTTCCTTTCGCTAATCCTGTTTAGGTGATTCGCTATTGTAGCTTGAACGTACGAGAATGGTGAATTTCGGTGCGGGCCCAGGGAGTGGTCCTCTTGTTTGTTGGGTCCTGGGATCTCGCCCTCAAGTTTGTGTTTGTCATTGCCAGGGACAGAAGTCCAAAAAGAGTGCAAGTTTTCCGACCACCCCCATCTCCACACAATATTCTGTCCCCAACCACAGCTGCGATGAACTCGCTGGAATGGGGTCGCTTATTGATGGATGGATGCCTTCTCCAAAACTACTACTGTACAGGAGATTTGTACCTGTCACACGCCGAGTCTGTGTCTGTCACACAGTGAGCTCGGCATCACGTGCAGGCTGTGACCTGTCTCTCCCTGACAACAGCATATTACACAATTCTATTACAACTGCACCATATATGAAGCATATTTACTCTAGTGGATATTTGGAATGAAGAATAATGGTCAATTTCCTTCGGGTAGAGGATGCAAACTCACGGCAGCGAGTTCACGTAATGAGAATACTAACTATGAGAGTCCTGTAAGTGTATGAAAACCAACAACCCAGGTCCTGCCTTAAATTCGTGACATCGTGTTCACCCTTTGGGTCCAAAGTAGTACATCCAACCGCTAGTTGCACATTCTGTTTAGGAAGTCGAACGTCGTATCCGGGCGTGCCTGCTGGGCCTCATCTACCGAAGATCTTCTTCCATATCGGTGTTACGGGAGAGTCCATGTCAAAGGCGCTTTGAGGGATAGCCACTGGTGGTGGGTGAGGCCTGGGCTTCCCATCTCGTTCCTGACTGTCCCTTTCACCTCCGACACTCCTACTCGTCGCTCCAGGGATTCCTTTTTCCAGATCCCTGTTCTTGACGATGAAGCGTTCGGATTCTTCGGACCTGTTGAGATCTGTCCGCGGGCCTGCATTCGGATATCCGGATTTCCTGCCAAACCTCTCGGCCGCGGAGGAACGGGTTCTCTTCTCGATTGGCGAGAACGTCGCCTTGTGAGGCGTCCGTGGAGTGAGAACCTTAACTGCACTCTTTACTCTGCTTGCCGATCGACGGAGACCCTCCCTGATTTTCCACTGCCGCTTCTTGGTGAGGAAAAATAGTACGGTCGAGGTAACTGCAGGCGAGGAGCCGTCAGGAAGGCGGATTGAGAGCACAAAACAAATCACTTACTTCCAAGGACCACGACGACACTGACAACCACAGCGATGGCAACGGTCGCCCCCATGCTCAAATTGACAGACCCTGTATCTGCGCCATCCCCTGCAGCCGTCGTTGACCCAGCTGGCCCGGCGCCGATATCTCCGGGTTGCACGCCTGACGCAGCGCCGGGGTCACTGCTTTGGGCGACTACTTGGGTCGAGTGGAACAAAGCAGCGCATGTGAAGAAAAGAAGTTGTTGCGCTAAGACTTCGAAGAGCGTTGAGCCCATGGCGGGAGGGGAATGTGGCTCCGGCCTGAGGAGCGAGAGGAATGTTGGTGGCAGGGACCCGCCTCGCGAACAGTCGAATTCAAGATCTAGTACAGATGAACGTCCAATGTATAGATAATAATTGATTGCTACGGCGAGGATGGATGCAGAGAAGGAGGGCCCGCCGTACACGGCTCACCTTATGTCCGCCATGTTGGCGGTTGCGCGAGACACTTCCATCCTCAAGGCGCGCTGAGAATATTTGCACAGCCTCGGACCATCGAGTTGGCCGGTCATGAGATGGTCCAATATGCCTCGCGATCAACATGTGTTATTGCGATTGGCAAAGCCGAAGGGATTGTGAAACAGATGAACCAGGCCTGAAACACTTTGTGACGCTCGACCTAAGCGCCCAACTCGGCCAATCAGCGTGCGAGGTCAGCTATTCACCACCGCCAAGGCCGAAACGACCACAGAAATACTCTCAGGTCTGCTGTAGACGCGCTGGGCGAGTGGACGGGATGGGTTTTTGAACATGGATTGCTACATTCATCTATCCTGTTTCCTCCGCCTCCAAGTGGGCCAGTCAGAAGGAGCGATGGTGTCCCAGAGGTACTAGCAAACTCCCAGATATGCAGTCTAGAGAGATTCAAGCGGTCGTAGATGCAATCGCATCAGTCCATGCCACTTGTATAATCATCGTCATCGTTATTATCGTCGCCATTGTTGTTGTTGTTGTTGTTGCGGTTGTTGGTGGTGTCGTCGTCGTCGCTGTTGTAATCATCACGACCGTGGATCCGTCAAACGGTGCTACAACGTCTCCCAGCCCCCTGCATTTACTTCGCTTTCCAACTTCCTCGCTATGGTGCTCCAGACGCTGCCATTGATCATGAGCCAGGTGTCGCGGAGTAACTTGTCGTATCTCTTCTGGTTCAGGATCAGCTGATGCTTGGATCGTAAGCCTGAATCAGTCTCTCCGTGCTTGGTCAAGTATGGCGCGGGGAAAAATGAACCATGGCTCAAGGCCAGGGCGCCAGGTGGAAGAGGCGGCAGTCCACGTCCTACTCGTTCCCGATCATGCTCTATCATGCGCGGGTCTTTGACGACATGCAGCAGCGCGACATGACACTTGCGGATGAAGAGGAACATCCCGATCGGACTGGAGCACTTTTCCACGTGCGCATTGCATCCTCCTCGCATCTCCTTGGTCATGCAACAGACAGTTTGTGAGCAGATGATCTCTCCACAGAAAAGACAGAGGGCCGGGTCGGTCAATTCCTTGCCCGTGGTTGGACACTTGCGTCGGTGAGACTCCTCCATCAGCACGTCAAAATATTTCGGAAGGCCGATCAGTTCCAACGGTGCGGGATGAAGTAGTTTAATCCCGAGTGTCATGGCCGCCGGGTCCTGCTCGTGCAGTTGCTGCTGCTTGATGTACCAGTCAGACAACCAAGCGGCGGCGATCCTTCTCAACCCTGTGTTGCCCGAGAATTCGTCAAAGCTTGACAATATCTCGCCGACAGAAGGGAGCTGGAGGAGATGTTGGAGGCGTTCAATTTCGGGTAATCCTGCCTCGGAACCGGCTGTGGTGGGGAAATCGACCCCGTGGGCGACGTGAAAGAGGAGCGCCGACTTCCGCAGAAAAGCAAGAGCATAGTCCGAGAGCAGCTTGAATAAGATGGCCGCTTCATCTTGTCCCATTTGTGACATGGTGCTGTGGAGCTCTCGGAGGAGAGCGGTCTCACCCACGATCGCCTGAGACAGCTGAGTTTCGATCCACTGCACGACCGTCTTGACGCCATGGATCATGGCGGGGTTGGGCGCTGATATGAGCTCTGACGCCCCTTTGCTCCTCTGACTCTCGACAAATCGAAGCAACCCGGTCGAATTCAAGGTGTAGGCCAACATCACTCTCAGCAGCTCCGCCACCAGCGAAAGATGGAGCATATGACGCAAGTCGAGCGGGCCGGTGGGACACAGGATCATTGATGCGTTGACAAAAAATTGAAAGCTGTCCATACGGAACAAGGGTGATGTGAGTGAAGCAGCAATAGTCGTCATCGCGGCGGCGCCGGGGTCTGTCACATGTTCTTCTCCCAAAGATGAGCCCAGAAGTTGTCGCACGGTAGCACGGTACACCTCAGAGTACTGAATGTCCACGGCACCGCGGTGAGTCAAGGCACCGGTGGCAGCGTAGGATCGTACGGTGGAAGACAACGTCTGGAGGTGGCTGAGCGTCTGTTGTGGAATGCTGCTCAACAACGACGTGCCATATTCGGCTTCTCGACCTCGGTGACCAATCTCCACGGCTGCCACGGTGTTGGCCAACGTTTCCACCAGCATGAGGAAATGGTTGAGATGGCGATCGCTCCGCGGGACAACCGGCTGACTGACGCGCCAGACAATACCGAGCGACTCCCGAAGTCGAGTGTAGATGCTCGCCAGTTCAGTGAATGTAGCCAATTCGGGTCTTTCGGCCCATGCTTGACTCGTTGGGCTGATGACGGGCTCACCAGCTTGCCAGCGAGTGATGATAGGCGCGAGAGAACCATTGGAGAAGGTGGAGAGTGTCTTGTAGTGTACCTGCATGGCTCGCGGAGTCAGAATTTCCTCGTCGGTGAGACTGGGGACGATGGCCGAAAAGTTGCTCTCCATGACAGTGTCCCAGTCCTGAGAAATTTGAAGCGCACCCGGATAAGACTGCTCTGAGCCTTTCCACACAATCGGAAGGAAGGTATTAGCCAAGGCTTTGCATAACGGGCAGACGAACTCCTTCAGCGGAATGCGTTCGGGGTGGTTGCGGGAAACTTGCTGCGCGTGTCTCCGGCTGACGGATTGATAGTAGTTCTCGAAGCAGGTGAAATGCATAATATGCCCACAACTGGTCGACACCGGGCCTTTCATGGTATAGTCTCGGGGCCAACCCTTGCCCAAGCCCTGGTAGTCGGTCACGATTTCCGTTCCATCAGCCGTCAGTCGCTTCACCTGCACGTGATTGGCCCCCGACACGCCAAAAGGTCTTTTGTCCTCGAGAGAGCGGTCCAGATCTTGCGGCACTGTGGACGCCTCGGCCACAAAGTCCGCATCGGTCACGTCGGTTTGCCGGAGGACATGTGCATCCCCAATCATGGCAAACGTGCCGTACAACCGGGAGTCGGTGGTATCTTCTCGACACTGGATGCACAATCCGGAGGGATACTTCCACAACCGTGTCTCGGTCGATGACGGCAGTTCCTCATCGGGAGGAAGGTCTTCTTCTCCCCAATCAATCACGCCCTGCTTGTCCATGAAATTTTGCTGCTGTTGCTGGAACTGCGCCATCACTCGGGCCTTCCGCTCCATCGCTTGTTTCTTTTTCGCTTCGAGCTCGCTCTCCACATTGGCCGGCGAAGCGGTGTCGAACCGTCCGGAGGGGAAGTCGAGGTGACGCGTGGCCATGACAAAGCTGTGGGGTCGCTTTTGATTAAAAAGCCGAAGGACGTGTCTGATTTTACTTCTGCAGGCGGTGAATTCCTCCATGAGCCATATCTTATGCAGTAGGCTGATGATGGTGGACCCATCGGCCGACGCCGAAGACAGTGGCAGTGTGATGGCGTTCTGCACAAAGGAGTTGCCGGACTGTTCATCCTCCAGAGTGTTGTCTTCGAGGGTGGCAATCAAGGCCAATTGCAGGACAATCTGTAAGAAGGCCTCGACGCGGCTGGTCGACAGCCCGGTCTTGGATTTGTGACCGTGGGCGACAAATCCGAGAGACTTGTGGATGACATCGGCAAAGAGGGGGGTGTGCACGACGGCACAGAGGTCGATGTACGCCTCGCTTCGGATGGGATGCAGCTTGGGCTCCAGGACAATGTCCTCTGGCGTCTTGTTGAGCTTTTTGGCCATCCATTGCTTGTAAATATTTTCCGCTTCATCTCTTTGGTTTTTGGTAAAGTGTGAGTTGTAGGGATCCAACTCTTGCAGGTACTCCTCCTTGAGCTCGAACAGGCCGGAATCATGCAGGCCTTCGGGTGGTCGAAAGCGGGTCATCGTGTCCAGCACGTCCTGAAGTCGTTCATGATCCTGTGCACGCTCGGTGAGGCGGGCGCATAAGTCGGAGTACGACAGGGGCCGGAAACAGAGCGTGTGCGCAATGTCCTTTCTCAGCGTGAGGAGCTGTGACTCGGGGTCATCTTGGTCCGCGGTGAGCGCGTCCCGGTCCGAAAGCAGGTTGATCAGCAGGTAGATAAAATCTTCGGCCATGTCCAACATCTGGCTGTCGTCACAGAAATCCGGGGTCACGTAGTTCTTGGTCATCCAGTCGGTCAAGTCAAATCGATCAATCATCGACGCGAGCACGCGCACCGGGTCGCAGGCCACGAGAGCGGTTTGGAGCAAGAAGAGGTCGCGTTGATGGCCGACGTCTCGATGCGCGACGCTTTTGTACTGCACCATCTGATGTCGAAGACTCATGCCGTTCCGCACCCACAAGTTGGCCTTCATTTGAGCGAGCCAGGCACAGACGCGGAGAGGATAGTCAAAGAGTGCCAGTAAGGCATCGTCGGGCGAGAGAAGGGCCGTCTTGATGGCCGCATCCCGAGGCCCGAGTGAGCTTTCATGCAAGGGTGAGAGGATCATGCGAGTGGCATCCTGAAGGGCCGAGATGGTGCGTCGGCTGGCCTTTCCACATTCCAGGAGCCACGACAAGGTATAGTGAAGAGGGTGGTGAAAGCTCAAGGAGCCTTGTTCGACGCTGAACTCGACGACTCGATAACCCTGGCCAGATGGTGCATCGCCAAACGGCCCGACGATGTGGAACTCGACGAGTTCTTGGACTTCTGCCTGTGAAAACCGTCTCCGCTCGAGACCGATTGAATGGACCATCGTGACGACGGCGGTGTTCATGATAGCTTCACATGTGGCATGGAGGGCCGAAGCCGGCCCGTGGGGGGGGACGTGGTATGCTTCGGCGAATTGCCGACACAACTTATTGATGTCCCGCGTCAGGAGGGATGCACTGATCCAGGCGTCTGTTTCGTACTCCACATGCTCGCCGACGGCGCGGACGTTCGGACAGATGCCTTGAGACAGCTTGGCCAGATCCAGATATTGCAACAGGTATTGTTGCTCCGTCCGGATTTTCGATTGGACAAAAGGGGAGGCGAGAAAATAGCGGAGGTCGGAAAAAAAATGGTATAGGCGACGATTGGCGACGGATCCGGCATCGAAGCCCAGGGTGGCGTGCGGGTCGACGTCTCGGGGGTAACCGACCTGCCGGGTCGTCAAAAAGGTGTAGAGGATGGCCATTAAATTGGTCAAGAAATTGCCCCGCTCGATGACTTCCTCGGTGATGGAGGGGGTGGTGAGCAGCTGCAAGGACAGGTTGATGATCGAGTGGTCTGGTTCTCGGTCTGCCACCAGGTAGAGCTGAGCGAGGGTCGTGTACAGACCGGAGAACCGGAGGCCCAGGATCCGCTTGAATTGCGGGATGTTCACAAGAGTGCTGATGAACAAGTCTCGAATGCTGGTCCGGACGAGCTTCCAGAGTCGGAGATCGAATAAGATGACCGAATCCACTCGGATGTTCTTTGTCAAATCCTCGAAGACGGGCACGTTATGGCCATGGTCCGGTTGTTGTCCCGCGGGTAACATCAGCCAATGATTGGGAGGCTCCTCCGTGGAAACGCGAGCTGCAGACGCGTGCCTTCGCGGCACATTCATGTAATTAGCATTGCCGTCAGGACCTGCTGGTGGATCCGGGGGCCCTCCTGGAGCCTCAGGTCCATGGTGCGGCGGCGCGCGTGTGCCTGCAGCCGGAGGAGGGAGAGGCGGTGGTGGTGGCTGATGGGCATCCATCCTTTCGCCCACGTCCAAAAAGTCCGCCTCTCCATCGCCGTCCCCATCGGTGTCCATCTCCTCGGCGTCATCGGTGACTTCGGGGTCGGCCGATGGTCCGGCAACGCCGTCGATGGGGTCGGCTTCTTCGAGATCCCCGGTGCGCAGAATGATCTCGCCCATATCTTGATCATCGTCGTCATCTCCCAGGTCGTCGTCGTCTTCCTCGACGTCCACCATATCGCCGTCACCACCGTTTTCGTCCTCCTCCCCTTCGAGATCGTCTTCGTCCATCATCTCGGCGGCGAGGACGCGCTGCATCGCCAGTTGAATGGGATTGAGATATCTCATCCGGGCACGGCGGCGAAACTCACGGTCATCCTCTTCACCATGATCATCGAGGTCTTCCCGGCCGACGCGAGCATTCCACGCTTCACTTCCAACCCTCCAGAGCTGCAGCATCTCTTCACATATGATGCGGCGCAAAATGTGGCTATCACCGGTGATGCTGCAGCCGGCGATGTCGGTGAGCCAGTCGACGATGGTGCCGCACATTTGCTCTCGGAACGTGTCTCGAGACGACCGAATGGTGACGGTGACTTTGATTTCCTCGATGATCTTGGCCATGCGGACGAGCTCTTTGAGGTCGCGAGAGTGTCGGATGACGCTGCGTCCGATATCATTGGCTTCTTCAGCCTTTGCGAGTCCAAATCGTTCCCGTTCGCGACAGGCCCGTGCGACCTGGGATTGCACTTCGCGCACCGTGTGCTTCTCGTCGTTCCAGATGATCAGCGAGTATTCGGGATTCGCTTCGACTTCATCGCCCACGACGTAGTGCTCGGGAGAAAGCCGACTTTTGACCTCGTCCAGTTTCACCGAATCGACCGTCTTGGGCATGCGTAGATTTTCGGGAGAACACGATATCACATCGCAGAAGTAATCCAGGACCCGACTAATGGTCGTGCGAACCGACTCTTGTAGATCGGGAGCCAGCGTCGAGACATGCTCTTCGATGTGCACGAAATCATCCGTCGCCGTGTGGATCGCACATTTCACCGGTTTCTTCCAGGCCTCATCGTCTCCGCAGTCGCAACATCCGCTGTTGCCCGCGCTCACCCCGATCGTATACTGGTGACCTTCGTGGTCGCTCGACACGAAGCAGCGGGAGCAGAGCACCGCGGTCGTGTCGTCCGTGCAGGTGGCGCAATGATAGCTCGCCTCGCCTTGTTTGAAAATGTGTCCGCATGGATGGCCTCGTGCTGCCGCCGTGTATTCGGCGTCCTCCTGGACGCCTTGCGCATCCTGCAGTTTGTAAGATGATGGGAAGCCATCAGGGAAGAGGTCGAGAAGGTAATCCGGCCGGTCATTCGTGAGGGATCGAAAGAGGACTTCTAGAAGGCTATTCTGCGCCTCTGTCGTATAACGATTATCATATCGACGTGGGTGCTCGCACAGCGCTAGACACAACTTTCGATCCAAGGCCGAGAACATCCCCGCCGCCATTATGGATTCCCTGTGCCAGTCATCGGCGCCGCCGCGTAATCTGCTCGAGGTTGCCGAGTGTCGAACTTGGAAATTCGTGCCTTGTCGAGTTTCCTGGTGGCGAGGGGTGACCGGAGAACAACGGCATCGATGCTCAATCAATCCGGGAATATCATCATGTCTGTGCCCAGGCTCCGATGCAGGCACGTACGCGCTCGGCAGTCGAGATGCTGGCAGTGGCGAGCGTGAAACACTTCCACAATCGTAACTCACGAGGTCGCCACCGTTAGTGGCCTGCTCGCAAATGAGTTACGATTTCAGTTCGCGGCCAAGCTGGGAAATTACGTCGAAGATATGACACCTCCCAAAAGACAAGCCAAGAGTGCAAAATCCAGCTTGGAAACGGAAAAGTAGAGGGAGCAAACTAGTTTTGGCAATTCGTTCGATTTATACACGGCAAAGCCGATATCTAGACATCCATGGGACGGCGCCATTCTCCTCTGGAGAGGAGCGAACCTCTACCATAGGACCTAGGTCATTCCTCCTCCTCTGCCGAAGTCAGATATCTCTGCTTGATGTCCTTCCATTGTCGCTGTATCCCATTAGTGTCATTCGGGCGATGGGTGCTGAAGAGCGAACGTACTCCTTTGTTCCAGCTGTTCCATATTGCGTCGGTGGTGGTGTCAAAAGCGCTGGGATTGAGGTCAGTCCGAAAGCCTCGACAAGGCAGATCAGCGGTTGACTGACATTTCAAAGGCAAAGGCGCCGACAAAGACTGTCGAGAGGAACACATAGTTGCGCCGGAAAACGTTGCTGTCAACAGTCAGAGGTGCGAGACAGAATATCCCCAGGATGGATGGGTACTTGAAGATGCTATTTGAGATCCGCGTCTGTCCGAGTCAGTCAGGTCGGCATTGAATGTGCAGGGGTTGGAACCTACTCCTATCGAAGACATCTTGCCGGTATCGCAGGAATGGACGTGGCCGACCAGTGCTACAGATCGCGGAACCGTTCGACAGTGGAGCAAGCGAGAGAGTTGTCGAGTTGGTGGTGGACGGATTGGACGAGCTTTAGCTGCCACGCCAAGCGGCAAAGCTCTCCAGCTGCACCCGTCCCACTGGTAGGCGAGTGATCGCCGCCCTGACGCCGCTTGACTGGCCCGCTCCATTTGCAGTGATTTTGAAGTCCACGATGAGCGAGCGTTTTCTGTCATGCGACATCTCTTCGGATTTGCCTCCTCGCGCTGCGTGCCTTGAGAAGAATCGGTTGAGGGTGGTCTTGATATGAACACTGCCACGCGGTGGTCGAAGTAGGAACCAGTTCTTTGCCGGTCAGGCTTTTGCGGTTCGAAATGCCGACGACAAGCACGTCAGGTATCAAAACCACGGCGGACGGCGCCTCTTTCATCCCTGCATCGAAACGAGCGGATGGGTCCACACGAAAAGAGATCCGCGTGAGACCTGGTTATCGTCCTCCCGAAGACGTCGAGACGTACAAGAACAGAAGCGCTGAGGCGCGGAAGAACCGAGGACAGGGAGGAATCCCCGGCGCCGAAGGCCTGTCGACGAGCACGAATGACGGCGAGGCTAAGAGCAAGAATGCTAAACGCCGGGAAGCAGCTCGGAGGAAAGCTGCGGCCGAGGTGAATGCGGAATCTGACCTTGCTTCGGCCATGCACAATACCAGAATATCAGACGAGGAAACGGTGGAGCAGAGCTCGCGCGACCCGAACCAGCTTGCGGAGAACGCGCCGGGACCCAATGCGGAAGAAGCTGAGAGGCAGAAAAAAATCCGCAACCAATTGAAGAAGCTCAAAGCGGTACGCCAGTTGAAGGAAAAGAAAGCGGTCGGAGACAAATTATCCCATGACCAGATCATAAAAATCTCCAAAGAAAGCGAGCTCCTTCGCGATCTCAAGAAGCTGGACTATGATGGTCCGGAAATTCAGCCCGAGTCCAGTGTCATTGACCGCTCAGCACCTTTGGATGCAGAAGACGGCTGAGACGAAGAGCAGGGCACGGACATTATTCACCTCAGACCACAAGCCAGGACCGACTCACCATCAGCCACATGGTGGTAGTGGTGGTGCAGCAAGTCTCGAATTCATCGATACCGCTGAGCGCGCGAACAGATCTCCACGATGCTACCGCTTCCTCCTTTGCGCGCTCAATGGGAAGAGTATGCGGAATTCCAGAACATTTCCGACCCTTCTTTCAACGGTGCTCGTCCGGTGGATAGACCGCCAGGACGGTGAGGAGGACCACGCTCCAAGAAACCCTGGCCATGAAGGCGGAATTCGAGCGGTAGGATGTCAAAAAGGCCGACCAAAAGGTCAGCCGCTCAAGGGCAAGTGTGCCGAGACAACCGCATTAATTAGACCAATAATATGGGATTGCACTTTGGTCCTCAATCCCTTTCCTCCACACGCGCACACATCTCGTGCTTCTCAACTGTGGCTCCGCTGGAGATGCGCTTTGCTTCTTTGCATGCAGCACGTAGAAATGTCGTGAAATACCGTCTGCTGCGCACAGACTATCCGCCGTCCCGACGCAGCTTTACTTCCACCACCCCTCCTCACGGGCAAAATCAATTTCTCTTCCCTGATGGGGATACCTTTGACCCCCGGCCTCTACCGAATCCACGAGCCAAAAATGTAGCCGTCCTCGGCGGCGGCATCACAGGCCTCACGTCGGCATTCGACATCGCCAGAACCATTCCGGATGCGAAGGTGACCTTGTACGAGCAGAACACCAGACTCGGGGGCTGGCTGGACTCGGAGACGGTGGAAGTCGATGGGGGCAAGGTCCTCTTTGAATGGGGTCCCAGGACACTCCGGCCGGACATTGCCCACACGGGAAGAGCGACCATAAGCCTGGTGGGTGGCGGCACAGACCAGCACACTTTCTTGAGCAAGGGCTAAGTGCAACCATTTAGATTTGCAGCTTGGAAATGCAAGAAGAGGTGATTGGGATCGGGAAACGGCATCCGGCCTCCTTGAATCGCTTCGTCTACTATCCCGACCACCTGGTGCGCATGCCCGGTCCGTATCCGTCTGCCAATACCGTGACAAACATCTTCAAGAACGCACGCACCTTGCTCAGCGAGCCCATTTTCTCCGGCGCCTTGAGTGGTTTGGCAGCAGAGCCCACTGTAGCATTACGGCGCCCGAACGTCCAGGACGAGTCGGTCGGGGACTTTTTGAGACGGCGATTTGGTCAAACCATCACCGACAACCTAGTCTCGGCTTTGTTTCATGGCATCTACGCCGGTGATCTCTACAAGCTCAGTGCCCGGACTCTCCTCCCGCAAGCTTGGTACCTGGAAACCCGGGATCCGGACGGCAGCGGCGTCATGATGGAGATGGCCGACCTTTTCTTGCGCCGAGTAGGCCTTTTCCCGTACCACTCGCTGCGTTTTCGTAACATGACGATGGTTGCAAAAGATGGGTTTGACGCCCTCAACGATCCCAAGAGCTTGTTCCTTGTCGAGGGCTTGATGACCACGAGCGTGTACACATTCGTCCACGGCCTCGGTGTCCTTGCGCGGCGTCTGGAAACGGCCCTTCGGAGCAATCCGAATGTCACCATTAAAACGAGCTCCAAGGTGTCCAAAGTCGAATTTCGAACTGAGAGAGAGCGGGTATCCATCGACACGGACGGAGCAAGCGCCGCTGACGAATATGATTATGTCGTGTCCAGTTTGAGACCCGGAATGGTGCAACAGTTCCGACACACCAGCATGACCTCCCGCAAAGCAACGGCCGATCCTGCCGTCGACAAGGCCTGCGACCACGTCGACCACGCGGTTAGCGTGATGGTGGTGAATCTGTATTATTCGAATCCTCACCTGATCCCCCGCTCCCTGGCCGGCTTTGGCTACCTCCTCCCACGTTCGGTGCCACTGGATCAAAACCCCGAACGTGCTTTGGGCGTCATATTTGGGTCGGAGACATCCGGTCTTCGTGGATCAGAAGCTCGACAGACCATACCCCTGCCATCAGCGGAACAAGTCGAAGCTATACGACAGACCATGACACAGCATGAAGAGTTCCTTGCGGGCTTGCGACGTGAGGTCGAAACTGATGTCGATCAGCGGAAGAATGACCCAAAGATCCAGGAACTAATCCACATGGAAGAGAAGAAGGCCGCCAATAATCGAAAGACGTGGGATGAGCTTCAGAATATGATGAAAAATAAGGTCCCGAGGATCGTGGCAGCCGGACAGGATACCGCGCCGGGGACGAAACTGACCGTTATGTTGGGAGGGCATTGGTGGGACAGCTGGACAGAAAGTGACCTGCCCGGCGAAGACCAGGCCATCGAGATGGCGAAAAGCGTGCTGGCCCGACATCTGCACATCACCGAGGCCCCTGTCGTCGCGAAGGCGAGGCTGAATCGTGATGCAATCCCACAGTACCCCGTCCACTATCGACAGGCAATGGCGACCATTCACAGAGGACTGCTGGATGAATACCAAGGTCGGTTCAAGGTTGCCGGAACCTGGTGGCAGGGCGGCGTCGGCGTCAATGACTGTGTCAGAAAAGCGAGGGAGACGGCCTTTGCCATCCGGGAGGGATGGGACGACCGGACCGGATTGGAGGAGTACACCGAGAATGAAAAGTGGTGTCTCATTGACCGAAGGACGGGCCAGGCGATGATGGATCCGATGTGTCGATGAAGGCGAAGGGACATACATTACCGTGCTTGTTACACCTGGATCGATGCTCATGCCAGGCCGAGCACGCCGCAGCCACTCCCATTCAGTCCTACTCATGATCAAATGCTAACGTCTGGCCGGCCTGCGCGACTTGAACGAGAAGCAGCGGGAACGGAGTCGAGACCGAGGGCAAACCGAGGATGAAGATTAGGCGGAGCTTTATGACTGCCAAGCGAAGAAACTCAAAACGAACTTGGCAGTGAACGAGAATGAGCGCTGAGACAGAAGTACTGTACATGCATACAAAGAATTTGGGCCATGCTGCATTGCAGTCTATGATTTGCGATTCCGACTGACTTTACAGAACCATCAGCTGGTGATAACATTTTCGGTGTGGATCAACTCGCTAGCGGATAAGGAGAAGACTCTAAGGGGCCAACTTTGAGGTCAACCACTTTCGAAAGGTTAGCGAAGATTGCCACAGAATATGCGGCTACTTGGAGAAGCTCCAAAGGCGGCCCTTGAAGTGGGCTTCGAGATCGGAGTGCATATGCCAATGTCGACAGCGCCATGTCTTGAAACAGAGATATGGCCGGGGTCGCACCAACCTGCCGCTGTGGAAGACGATTCGTTATAACGGAGTTCTCTTCCGACCTCTATTAATTGGAATGACAGTTTTGCCTCGGGTTGGAGCTTATGCCCGTCACAGGTTCACCCGCCCCTGAGACTACAAAGCTTGCAGGTTTTCACTGAATGTTCAGTAAAAGGACCTGCTTGAACATCCCCTACTTGAGTTCGTTCTGACAATTCCTACAGAGATAGCGTCAAGGACGATATAGGTGAGAGAAATGTGGCTAGGATTGACAGTCGGTCAGATTACTGCATTCCATCTTGTCACTAATTCTCTACTTTGCGTTAATGTCGACTCGAAGCCGCTAATAGGACTGTAGGGATAGAGATTCGGCCACGCTCGCAGTGTACCGTCCGGCCCCCATGGGCCAGGTCGGACGTCGACTTCGACTCAAAAGGTGCTTGACCAGGTCCAGTCTTGACGTCCAGTCCAGACACAGATAATTGAGTTTCTCGCCTTTCTTGAAGATTGAGTTTGCTCATGTATTTAGCTCATTCAGATAAGTCCGTATAAGGCAGAGAAGAACTCTCCTAGGAGGGTCATCCCATAAAACACAAACGCTGTCAATCCTGGACGATTGGAGCTCGTGATATACAGGATTGTCACGATTAACCCCTAACATTTGCAGTGGCACCCTCTAACCCACATCTGCTTCTGCCAAAGACGTCTAGAAGGAGTGACAAGGATGGAGGTGAAATTTTTGGGCACAACATTCCCTTGCGAGAGAAACTTCCGGCTGGCTTTGCTGAGACCAAGTTCCTTTGGAGCACTCGACAGCGTTCATTCTGGTTTCCTCTGCCAAGGACCCCAGAGACAATCGGATCAACAATGAAGTGATTCGGTGGTGATGGGGAGGATATGTGAATGCAAATTGACAGATGTATACGAACAAAGGGCAAACTGAGTATTGGGTTCGTTCCAATCAATAAGGACTGACATCGAAGAAAGCAAAAACCACAAAGATGGTCCAAACGTTTGATTAATCCTGAGAGAGCTCCCCGTCAGCACAACCCTGTGATATGCAATTCGTTGGTGCTTGTCAGGTAGCCCGGCCGAACGGGAAAGATAAAGGGAAAGACAATCAGAGATATTTCAGGCCATCACGGCAACATTCAATGCTAACTGTCATCTCTGTTGCTGCTGCACGCTTTTGAGGACAGAAACTGGATTCGTCTACGGGTGAAGGGATGAGGTTATGCAGAGCAGTCTTGCTGAGGTGCCAACATGAACATAACAGACCGGAGCAAAGGCAGCTACTCAGGCCTCAGGCAAGGAAAGTCTCCTCGTCGGCAAAAATCCGGAAAATTGGGTGCTCGTGCTGAGCTAGAGGTTTGGAAGGGTGGGCCTGGGCCGAAGCGCGTAAGTCGGGTCGTATAAGCGGCTATCCACTCTGGCGGGGTTCGGCAACTGAAGTGTACAATTGGTGAGACAATACCGGCAAGACGAATACAATAATGAATGTTACTCCACCAGCCCGTGGGAAAAGCTCGATAGTCCCCGGCCGACCCCCCTGGTGGTCCTGCGGATTGTGGCCTGAGAACTCTGCAAAAGCCGATCAAGGAGGCATGCACACGGTGGTAAGCGATGCAGTGGTGGCGAGACAATCGAAAGTCCGCACCTCACACGACCCAGCGGACTAGGGAAGCACCCTGCCATGGGTTCTGCGCGGTTGGTGAAGGCACTAGGCCGTCTTATACGCCACTCGGCCGACAGTAACACGCTTGATGGAGCTCGTTGACGACCATTACTCCTGGTGCCGCTCGGGAGATTGATTTAGCACCCACGATCCCATGTGCACGACAATGGTGCACGTGGAAGGGCGGAAACTCACTCCATGGGAGCGTGGCATCCGTTGTTGTGACGGCCCAAGCGCCATGTGAAGTTTTCTGTCCAGGGAGGCGGCTGGACAGGATCCAAGGTTAGTAATCACTGGTTTCGGATATCCAACGGACATGTCCAAGGCAGGTTTCCATCGTGGTAGCAACGGCCACTTCCCCAGCTTTGCTGAAACCGTGCAGGCGCCGGCACCAGCACCCACATCGCTTCTCACAATCGCTACTGGCTCGGCAATGGTGTGCTGTGTACATCATGTGCCGTGAAAACGTGGCTTCAGTTGGGGCCAACAAAAAATTTCTGTCCGAGTGGAGCAAGAAGCTGGCGTGTCATGTCGAGGCTGAAGAAGAGAGACGTCGGCGATTCCAAAAGGCGGGACAAGTTCTCCCGAACTTTTGCCTTGATCAGGAAGCAGTCAGCGCCGACATGAGCGGCCACTGACAAATGGAAGTCCGCCTTGCTGGCGCCACCAATTGCAGGCGGTGATGTTGCAAGGTGCCCAAGTCAATGTCGGATCTCATTAGCCTCACACCATCTGCACCTGTGATGCAACACCTTGGCCTCCTGGTCTGCAGACCTCCAGATATTATGGACATGCGTATCGCAACTTGAGCTAGAGAGACATTCTTGCATCCCAGGATGCCAAGCGGCCGGGGCATCTGTGCGCGCTGCGGTGGCGAGGATTCGACCAATATATTGGAACGCGACACCAAATTATACAATCTGGAAAATTATTGTCAGCGCAAACAGGATCAAGGACTCCGCTGGAGATGAGAGGCGGTGCGCAGGCGGAGTGGTGGAGGACACCCAACCAACATTGTGGGTGTAACGTGTGGAGATCAGCATTATCCAATCTCAGAGTGGAGTCGCTAGTTCGGCGAAGAGGCTGGTTGGATCCCACTGTCACAGCCTCAGCATGGCTATTGATTGATCCAGGTTGCACCTGCGTTACCCTGAAGCAGCAACCAACTGCCGAAACAGTGGCCATCAGATTCTCGGACCCTTGGCTTTATCCGCTCGATCGTCCCAGCGGCTGACCGGCCATATTTCCAGTGCGGAGAATGTGGCGCCGTGCCCTAAAGTGCAGGTGATGCCGGTCAAGCTCGACGCGATGAATCTTATCCATTAGAGTGTAACCTTTCCTCCATGTGGCCCACGGCTGATGTAGCATCCATCTGCCAGAGTCAAATGCAACCTGAGAGTGGCACCACCCTGCCTCCACTGGTCAGATCTGTGATGCCGTAAAGAGATGACGGGGTGCACAACTCGGTGATTCGTGCAGCTTGACTATGTACGTCAGTGTCTCGCATAGAAGCCCACCCGCTCTTCGTTGCATCCTGTTGCTTTGCTGGAATGACGATTGAGGAGGATTGACGAGGCCAAGATGACGAGGGTGGCGTGCTGTCATTCGAGGCAGCAAAGCCAGCCAAACTGTCTCCGTCTGGTCTGGAGGATGGCACCAATGACAGCAGCACGGTGTGGATCGACCCGGGGAGACCTTGATCGGTATTTCTCAGGCTCATCCGCTAGCAAGGGCAGCAGCATTCCAAGAGCAAATCCGGGCAGAGGGCACGTGACGGTCGAGGTAAAAAGGACACAAAATTCAGACCTGGCAGCGCAAAAGCCCTGAAAAAGGGAAATCATAACAGCGTTGCAAGGCCATGTGATTGGATGGCCGTGGGCACGGGACACGGTGTGGGGAAGCCAGTACTATTCCCGATTCGACATTTGATCCGCGCCCTAGCCCAATACGGAGAAGCCTCGCAGCAGGACCAGCGCTGCCCAGACCCCGCTCCCCGCCGCCACCAGCGTTGCCCAGCCCTCTGTGGCCCTTGCTAGTGTGTTACTTAGCCCGCTGTTATTGTTACCGCCGTGGCGTCTAGCAGGTACCATTCGATCGCCTTGTATGATTCCATGGGAATGCAAGGTCAAGGTTATGGTTGTAGTCATGGAAGACAAATCCAGGCCACTAGACAAGTGTGCCAGTTCTTACTCACATGAGTCTTTGCACCGGGCACCTGGCTCCCGGTCCCCGTACATATTTCTCTCCACACTCCCCAGACTTTTCTTCTCCTCCTCTTCATCTATCCAGGAGGTCTGTCTCTGAGGCGCGTCCTCCTTTTCCTCCTCTTCTTCTCTTCATTGCTTTCCCGTGTGACCGACCCAACCAGTGCTTCTCCGGGGCATCATAACTCAACACCCAGCGGTAAACGACAAATATCTATACGCACCGGCTCATCATGCCTGGCGGCGGCGTTGCTCTGTCGGCCACGACCGATCTCAATCGTGTCGAAGCTCCGGTGACATGGAAGGCCTACCTCATGTGTGCCTTTGCCTCCTTTGGCGGCATTTACTTTGGCTATGACTCCGGCTACATCAACGGTGTCGTGGCGATGAACTACTTCATCCACCAGTTCACCGGGAAGCCGTACCCTGGACCAAATGCCAGCGCCGCTGAAAAGGCCGCTTTCGTCATTCCATCCTGGCGCAAGTCCCTCATCGTGTCCGTCCTGTCGGCCGGCACTTTCTTCGGCGCCAGTGAGTTCCGCTCGTGCCCCGGGGGCGATAACCACGGTATTGGCTGACCATCTTTTCTTTCAGTCATTGCGGGTGATCTGGCCGACTTCATCGGTCGTCGCACCACCATCATCGCCGGCTGCGCGGTTTTCTGCTTGGGCGCTGCTTTGCAGACCGCCTCCAGCGACTACGGGCTTCTGGTGGCGGGTCGTCTCATCGCAGGCTTCGGGATCGGCTTCGTGTCGGCCATCATCATCTTGTACATGTCCGAGATCTCCCCGCGCAAGGTTCGTGGCGCCCTGGTGTCGGGTTACCAGTTCTGCATCACCATCGGTCTCCTCCTCGCCTCGTGTGTCTGCTATGGCACGCAGAACTACACCAATTCTGGCTCGTACCGCATTCCCGTCGCGCTCCAGATGCTCTGGGCTATCATCCTCGCCACCGGGCTCTTCTTCCTGCCCGAATCGCCGCGATACTTCGTCAAGCGGGGCAATCTCGAGAAGGCCACCAACGTCCTGGCCCGGCTCCGTGGCCAGCCCCGCGATTCAGAGTATATTCAGCAAGAATTGGCCGAGATTGTGGCCAACCACGAGTATGAGCTGCAGGTGGTCCCACAGGGCAGTTATTTTGCCAGCTGGATAAACTGCTTCAAGGGCAGCCTTTTCCGGCCCAGCTCCAATTTGCGTCGGACCATCCTGGGGACATCGCTCCAGATGATGCAGCAGTGGACCGGGATCAACTTCATCTTCTACTTCGGCACCTCCTTCTTCACTCAGCTCGGCACCATCAGTAATCCATTCTTGATCTCTCTCATCACCACGCTGGTCAATGTCTGCTCCACCCCCATCTCTTTCTGGATCATTGAGAGGTACGGGCGTCGGACCATCATGATCTGGGGTGCTCTGGGTATGGTTGTCTGCGAATTCATTGTGGCCATTGCTGGTACCGTCGATGGCAGCAATCCGACGACGGTGAAGGCCGAGATTGCCTTCATTTGCTTCTACATCTTTTTCTTCGCCACCACCTGGGGCCCCGGTGCGTGGGTCGTCATTGGAGAGATCTTCCCTCTCCCCATCCGATCGCGTGGTGTCGGTCTCTCCACCGCGTCCAACTGGCTGTGGAACTGCATCATCGCCGTCATCACCCCCTACATGGTCGATGCGGACAAGGGCAACTTGGGACCGAAGGTGTTCTTCATCTGGGGATCCCTCTGCGTCATCTGTTTAATTTATTCCTACTTCCTCATCCCCGAGACCAAGGGTCTGACCCTCGAACAAGTCGATCGGATGTTGGAGGAGACCACTCCCCGCACTTCGAGCGGCTGGGTGCCAAAGACCACCTATGCCGCCGAGATGGGTCTCGACGAAAAAGGTGCTCTCAAGTCGGAGATCGTGGAGGATGTCGTACGCCGTGGCTCTGCGGTCTAAGTGGCCATGTTCGGTTGTTGCAATCCTCTTTCACGGCATAGCACAGTCTCCGGGTTCCCTATCAGTCAGTCAGTAGCACGAGATGCCTGACGGTGGCCTAATACGGGACCAGCATCTTCGAATTACAGCATGCATCCGATTCCTCGAGAGCCTTTTTCGTTCACTTTGGTTTGGCCTAGTTTTGATCCAATGCATGTTGTGCTTCAAAGACCTTGACTTGACAGCGAGTTCAGCGCGGAAAAATATGTGCGTGTGAATCGGCAGCAATCCAAATTTCGCTGTTGGTCCTGGAACTTATTGAGCCTGAAGCCGGGCCCGAGCTGCTTCCCGACCCTTTCCATCTTGCCATTTACCGTCGGCCATGTCAGAGGTAAAGGTGTTAAATGAATAGAGCCTAACAGGAGTGAGCCCCAAAGTACAGAAATAGGTGTGGTATGGAGGCCTAAGCTGTTAACCATCGCTTAAAAGACAAAAGTAGAACACCCTAGTTCCTGAAATCAAGCAATGGCCAGCAATCACGTGACAGTATGGAGAAAAACGTGGCATGATGCCTTTGATCTGCCAAACCTATTTTCATTTTGGGTTTGGATTTTGAAGCGCAATCTGCATGCTGACGTGCTACATGACAGGTTGGAGTATAAGCTAAAGGAAAAAAGACTGGAGGGGGAGTCAACGGAAGCTGCAGACGGTTGAGATTTGAAGGGGTGGATAGGTGGGCCAGACGCTTGGGCAGACAAGGGCTAAAAGATCTTGCGGGGAGCATGTTGCAGGTATTGAGTGAGGTGTAGGATTGTATATCTGAATTGTAGATGGGCTGCCTAAAGACGAAACAACGAGGAAAGGTAAAGGAATAAACCCAAGGAGCAAAGCGTGGGGCTTAGTGCGGCTAATACCGAGTTTGTACTAGTCTATCTGCCGAGCCCGGCCCGGACTTTTTATTTCCTCTTTCGTTTTCTAGTTCCTCTTTGTCAGTGTGACGAGAAGGCGGTGGTGCAGAAGGGAATGCTGCAGCATGGAATTAGGGCGAGCAAGACACGACAAGGCATGACATAACGTGAAGAAATGAATTCGTTGGTTTGGACTTCCCTGTAGGTAATACTTGTACGGTCCCTTGTCAGATTGTGTAAATCCGGAGTCAACTGCCCTCTTTGTATTGATGAAATCTAGAGGTCTTTTTGAGGAGCGAGATACAACAGGCTGAAACACTGTTCCCTGGGCAACCAGTTGACCTGAAACATAGAGTCTCATCATGCTCCTTGTGGAGGCTGGCATTCCTGTACTGGCTATTCCTACCACCACAATATCCAGTCCACTATGATCGGTCTTCCTACAAGGGAAGCCTGGCACCACCTGCCTACAGCAGAGCAATGAATCAGCTGTCTTTGTTCTAGGTTCTGTTGTCGTGTGTCTGCGGCCTTGAGTCTTCTGCCCCTCGGCAGCGTTGTGTGGTGTATCTCCTGATGCAGCTGCATTGCGCAGTATCGAGTTGAACTTCAAATGGTGAAAGCGGACCGTGGGTTCAGTTTGGAAAGCAAAACATGTCCGTAATTGGCTTCCCTACCACTTCCTCAAGATTTGATTAGTATATTTCTAGACGCCCGAGAACTCTGAATTTCAAATCGGTTGCAATCTATAACTTGCCGGCCAACATCCTTGCATCTCTACACGCGTCATATCGCCGTACGCAGACGCGGTCTGTCATCAGTCATGAAATATGAAATAAGCTGCAATATGATCGATCGGGTCTAAACAAAAGCGGCTCTACCCTGGTTTAGGGACCCATATTTTGTTCGGCATGCGTTGCCCAACGCACCGCTTCCGCTCCTGAGGAAGCATATTTTCTGTGCCGCACTTCCCGGCCCGCCACGACGCAGGGTTGATATGCTGCTCTTGGTCTCGAACGTATTGTAGAGATCTACTAGGGTCTGATTCTGCAGCATTCTCTCGGTGAGACGGTGCCAGAAAGTCGCGTTGAGAGGGGCGGCGTCCGGCCAAGGGTCGTCATCATCAGCATATGTGGTGCGGGCATCGTATTCGAATTCCCACACCGGCGTGGTCCAGGACAGAGAGTTAGAGATGTTGGCAAAATACGTCTGTCTCCCTGTCACCGAAAACGTTTTGGCGTCCACTTGGTAAATCTGATAGCCCGAGTTGAGCCCGGTGAGCGGCGTGATGGACGGGCCGATGTACGCCATTTGCAATGGTTTACCATAGTCGACTTGGGTGGTGTCGCGAAGGGTCCGACCGGACGAATCGAGCCGGGTGGACCCCGGCAGGTAATCGTAGAAGATCTGGAATTGGTCTTGATGGGTGTGACTGTGATCTCGTCAGTCCTGCTGGTCATCACCGCGGTCAGGAGCAGGTCTCACCCAAAGAAGATGCCCGCGATCGTGGCCGGGGAGAATCGCCGGACAATCGAGTAGAACAATGCCGTTGGATTGGGGAGGGGCGCCTCGCCATCATACCCACTCAATACGTGTCCGATAATCCAGGCACGCTGGCCTCGTGCCTCACAATCGGAGAGCTCGTCGGCCAACCACTTCAGGATGCCGCTCGTGTCGGGATTCGTCACATTCCAGAAGTTGAAGATATTCGATCGGTACCAGAAGTCGGTGTTGATGGAAATGACACGCAGCCCTTGCGTGGTGGTCGACGCATACGCGCCATAATGGGTCCTGGCAAATTCGGCCTCGGACTCATTGATCCAGGAATGTTGGAGCCAGAGCGACGAGACAAGGTCGTAATTCCACGCCAACGCATTCGTACTCGCATCGCGGGGGTTCGGATTGAGGCTGTGTTGTGTATGGAAAGCGACTGGGAGAGAGTCATGATTGCCTAATGTGACATAGACCGGCGTGTCGCCAAGCATGGTCTTGAAAATCTCAAATGTAATTTCTTCTTCGTACGAAACATAAGCTCGAGATAGGGCGTCGTCGAGATCATGAGACACGATGTCCCCGGTGAAGATGCTGAATGACAGATCCGCCATGTCCACGAAATCTGCCATGTTGCTCAAGGCGGACAGGGCCAGATCGGCGGGCGAGTCGCAGAGAAAAGAGCCAAACCGTGAGGCGGGCACAGAGGGATTTTTCTTGTCCGTGTCGAGGTCGTCGTTCTTCGAATGAGATCGACAACAGAGAGCGTTGGTACAGTTGGCCTCGGAACCAATATCGTAGCGAGGATCCAGGTGCCAGTCCGAGAGGTGGAGAACGTTGACGGCCTCGCCGGAAGGTGGAGGAACGAGGTCGGCCGACGGTGGCTTGGGCGTGAAGTAAAGGTCCTCGTCGATCTCGATCGGCGGTGATTCATCGCAGACATTGTAGTGGTAGGCGCACAGGGCCGTCATATCTCCCGTGGCCAGGCTCATCTTGGACAAGAGCTGAGCATAGTACGGACCCAGGCCACCGGCCTCGTCAAACTCGGACTCGCAAGTGGCGGCGGGGACCCCGCGCTGGAAGGGCGGGATGGCATGGCAGGCACGGATCAACAGGTTCGTGGCGGTCGACACTGGCTGAGTGATGGCCGCGAGGTGGAGCAACTGCACTCCGGCGATGCATTTACTGCACGCATCTGAGTAAGTCACCGAATCAGCAATGGCCCGAAGATCATCAAAGAAGGCGTCCTCGATGAGAGAGATGCTGTTCAGCGGCGTGATGGGCTCCGGGGCGGGCGATCGCAAATCGTCATCCGGGACCGGCCCGGTACCATTGTAGTAAATAGTGACCGTCTCATTCTCCACAATATTCGTCAATTGGGGATTGAGGGCCTCTGGAGTGATCTGCAGCGGCTCTTGAGCCTCGGCCAAGGTGGCCGTGACGAGGCCGGTGAAGAGAGAAGTGTGCTTTAAGATGGTCCAGTAACCCGAGAGGATACCAAGGAACGACAAGCCCATCAAGAGCGCCGACGGCAAACCGGGGCCATTGAAGTTTGGCATCGACCCAGCGTCGGCGGGCCCGTATCAAGAGATGTTACGCCGTGGTGATGCAGGGTCCAAGAATGTTGGCGGCGAAACCGTCTAGCACGATATGACGCGCGTTTAAGCCCGTTGCGAGATCTCTCTCCTTTTCCCGGATCTTGGATTTCATGCAGCAGTGAGGGGGCCGATGGCATGAGATGAGATGAGATGAGATGGGATGGCATGATGAAGCCGGAGAGGTGGAGTCGCGAGCGTGTAACAGATGACCGCCATACTAGAATTGGTAGGCGTAGGGGGCGATTACTATTGGCTCGGGCTCGCAACGGCACTTGTGCACAGGCACCCGCTGCTATGCCGAGCCGAAGAAGCAACAAGTACAGAATACCAGTCTTGATAGTGGCCGATAGGAGGAGCTAAAGACGGCGCCGCTCGTTAAACTGTTCCCATTTCTGCTGCTGCTCGCTCACAGTGGTCCCCGATGCGCGGATCTTAGATTCAGCGGCTTGCCCATCGGCCGACGACAATACCCAACCACTACCAGGTGGCACCCAAACCCACCACACGAGTTGAACTCGTATTCCAGCTCCAGGCTGCGACCTGCGGCCATCCTGGTGCACTGCACCTTCCCTTTCTTGCTCCAGACCCGTCCCCTCGAGATGGACCGGGACCAGTAGGGAACGCCTATCGCCTCCTCCCGGGGGAGGTCGGTGTTGCGCTCCCCGGGGACCTTCGTGGTGCTGAGTGGAGTGCCATATCGGAACCTGGAACCGATTTCCCACGGCCCTGCTCATCTAACCCTTCCTCGACCGTTTTTGTCCATCCTTCGGGGACACCCTCGTCGGGGGATGTTGTCGATTGACGCCCGGTCATGTACGTGCATTGCGCCAATCGCCTGCGTCCCCCGGTGCTGTTTGTCGTGGATGTGCCGACGGTGCACGATCCAAGCATTTTCTGATCAGAACTTTAAATAATGCAATCGGTGTCCACGGAGGCTGCAGGCCCTCCGCATAAAGACGATGAAAGTCAGCCTGACAGCCGGCTCCGGGAATCCTCAAAAAAACCTTCTCGAACCAGCCACGCCTGTGATCCCTGTCGAGAGCGTAGAGTCCGGTGCAGTGGTCACCGGCCTTCTTGTCAGCGATGCCAACAGCTTCAATTGCCATGCCACTATGGTTATGGCAGGGGTGATCGCAAAAAGGGCTTTCTCGATGAACTGACCAGGCGCGCCGGGAGTCATGATACTCTTCTCGACAGTCGGGATCCAAAGGACCTCCTCATGGACGCCTCGACATCTTCTTCGACCCCCAGAAGGTTTTCGGACGGACTGGATGCTGTTGCTGGGGGGCCATCGACCCACCAGACTGAAGACGACGCAGCTCCTGAGGAACTCGATGGCATATCGCCCTCCTCCGCACAACCGATGTCTGTTTCACACATGCCTCTTCTGCCCCGTCGAGAGTCCTCATCGCAGCAAAAATCTAAAGGGAAGACAACAGCCACCACAGAGGTGCCCTCCTCATCCTCCTCCCCCGGTCCCCGTCGCCCCTCCATGGATCGTGCCCGGCGTATCTCGAGCGCCTGCCTGGAGTGCAAGAAGCGTAGACGTAAGGTATGTTTCTTGATCAACTCTGCATATTCGTGCTGATGAATGGTTCTAGTGCTCCGGAGGGACGCCTTGCGACACCTGCCGCAACGCAAAGACTGAATGCGTGTACGACAGGGGTGCCGATCGCCGAACGAAAGCATATTTTTATGGAAGAGTGGTGGATAGCATTCTGGGAGGCCTGCAATCTCCCAACCGAGAAGAAGTCTTCAACTATCTTCGGCGCAACGCCCAATTTGACGACGTGACACCCGGCATCCAGAGTGCGTTGCGACCCGCCGGGGGTCAGGAGCGTTCAGCACCGTCCACACCGCAAAGGGACGAACTTCCACAAGGGGAGGGGATGGACGACGTCGCCATGTCGAACCGGCTGGTGTGCACCACTTTTTGCGCTCTGTCCCTCGGTGGCGCAGTCACAGACAGTTGGTGTCCCGAGGAGGTGCAGCTCCGACAGCTGGCGCTGCTTCAACAGCCGGAACACCTGATCACTCCATTTACGATCGACGATTCATCTCCCTTGAATCGTGTATACCTTGATTTTAGAGACGCCGCGAGACAGATGGCGGCTGACGGCGGGGAGGCAGACGCCATCCTGGGACCATTAGACACAAACGTCGACCTCGTCTTCCGCAATCGCCAATCTACTGACCCTTTTACGGCATCCACCTGGGCCTGCGAATGTTGCCGCATCTTTCAGCACGTGGATGTCTACACTCAGTTGGCGACGGCGTTTTTTCTCTCCCGATTCATGCGTTGGATCCTCGTCCCCACGCTCGACAATTACATCCTGCTTCCACAGATGATGAGACCGACTGTCGCACAAAAATCGATCCCCCACTACGCCTTTGCCGACCTCTGTCCGATCCCCGCCTGGCGCGACAGCCTCATCAAGGGACAGGTCGAACTCTCCAACCCGATCGATCCTCATGTCCGATCCGAATACAGTGTCAATTGGCCGTTTGATCTGGAGAAGGCCATTGATCGAACCGCGGACAATGGGCCTATAACGGTGTCACGGCTGTTCATTGCCCACGTGGTCGACCCAAAAAACTGGACCTACACCAGAAAGGTTGTGGATATGTTCCCCGAGGTTGTCGGGCACCTGATCACTATTGAACATCGGCACGACTGGAACGGCATAGATTTTGTCCCTGGATAAACAGAGCATACATTTTTCGATGGATATCCATATGGTCACGGCGGTTCATCCTTTCACTGGCCGATACATCAGCGATCTTTGTGTGACGAGACACATGCAGACTCCGCGATCCAATACAAAGGATGAATAAATGCGGAAACCACTTAACACGAGCACGGACACCTCTGCAATCAACGCTGCATCCTCCCTCGCCGCACGACGTTATCGACGCAACCGTGAATCAGGACCAAGAATAATCCGCCGAACTGTAAAGGTGAAGCAGAAATGAGGGAGGAATAGAAGACATAACGATGACGGAATACCAAAACCTGATCGAGGCATAGATCGTCTATAACTAGACTGTTGGCTATTACCGGTCTCCTGTAGGAAATGCTAACTACCAACTAGTTTCTAGTGAATGTCAATCCTCATGAATCACTTCAAAAGGAATCGAGAGTCTTGTTATTGTATTGTCTCCACCGCCAAACCTCAACGTCAAGCTCAACCGCGATTGCCCTTCTGTGTAGATGCTATTAACAATACGTGGGTATCATAATGCCGCTCAATATGGAACTTCAGAGGCCGTGATGTCGAATCCTACTCCCCAAACTCCGACCGAGAACTCCGAGCAGATGGAGGCACAGCCACTCAGGATTCCTCATCACAAACAGCAAGCGTCGACCTCCTCGACGGGCTCACTGGACTGCCGAGAGAAATCTTTTTGGTCGGACTCCCAAAGGGACCAGCGGCGACGGCGGCCGTGATCCTGTCTTTCTTCCTGGGACTTTCAGCCAGGGAAATTCTCACGGGACTGCCCGACGGAGTTGCCAAAGCCAAGCTCCTTGCTCGAGCGTGGAGCTTGCGGTCTTCCTCTCCATTCCAGTCTTTGGTGAGTTCCGCTCTCACCACCTGACTCCACTGCCGCACAGCGGTTTCAAAGGACGCCCAGACATGATCGTCTTCCTGCACATTGGCCACCGCCATGACGTTCAATTGGAGCTTGAGTTCGAATCTTAATTCAGCAGCCTTCAGCCAATACCGGAGATTATCGGCACGTCGATATGGTTTGGCAACGTCCTCGTGGAAAGACTCGATTCCCCCGAATTGTCTCTTGGATTTCTTGACCGCGGCATTATGCATGTGGATGAGATCTTTCCCGTCGGCAAATTTTCTGAAAAACACCGCGTCGTCCGCATCGTCCTCACCGCCCGGCGGAGGGCATGAACCATGGAGCAGGAAGGTGAGGAAGTTCCGGTCGCGTTCCTGTTCTTTGTCAATCCATTTGGCGTCGTCCATCCAGTGCCAGTCCTTCCTTTCCTTCCGGTCGGCCTCTTCCAATTTCGCTTCCTGATCGATCATCATGCCGACTTCACTGACCCAGACCAGCACGGCCAGTCTTTCATCTTCGCGGAAACCACCGGCGAAATGCCGGGCGGCACACTTCTTCAGCACGTCGAGGACGGAATAAAGCTCTTTCCTCAGCTCTTGGTCCGATCGGACGGCATTCAGCCGGTCCGGATTCGGATGGAGTGTGTAGTAGAGTCGGGCGGCACGGATGGCCAGCGTCGTCGTGTCCAGGACTTGAAGACCTTGAAGCTCGTGGAAACCGGGGGTGGGAGTCTCGGTGGCATCTTTGGCCATCCGTTCGCAGGCCTCTACCGCGTGCAAAGCATTTTCCAGTGCTTCGACCAGCTCTCGCTTGAGTGTCTTTTGGTCGGGCGGAGGCGGGACATAGTGTGATCGGTGGCTGTACGTGGACACCGTGGGTGGCAGCATCACCTCTTCACCATCCTCTTGCGCCGCTTCCCAGAGCAATTGTCCTTCCTCGTCGATCGGCGAGTCCACGACGCCTCCGGTTCCCAGCTTTGGAAGGTCATACTCGCCATTGTCCTTTTTCTTGGCCATTTGACCCCCTTTGCCGTCGAGGAGACCGGTCCGGGCAAAGTAGTATTGGAGATGTGCGATGCTGCCCAGACTCATCACGCTCTCTCGGTTTTTGGCCGATTCGGCAAATGTGCCTCCCTGTGGACGTACATATCCACGCCGTCGGGAGGACGTGGAACTGGATGTGGCCCGAGAGCTGCTTGATCCATTCGACGAGGACGATTGGTTGGATACGGACGACACTCCCGAGCAGGACCGGTGGGAAGGAAAGCTCAAAGACACCGGTGTGGGCAACAGATTCGGTGAGGGGGACTGTGATGGTAGGGACGATGCCCCTATCGATTCGACATCGGGGTTCATGATGGCCGGTTGAGGGAGAGAGTGCCGTTCGCAGCCAGAGCAGGTCGTATATACAATAGCCGACAGACAGACGATGCGGTCATGGCAACCAGCTGGCACTTGACTTGCCTCGGTGATGTCCAGAGAAAAAGTGAAGCACGGTACAATCAAAGCAGGGTGAGTGAAATTGGATGCGCTAGCGGAAAGGGGCCACGATCTGCGGGGCTTGGACTCGAGCCCGCCCAAACCCGGACCACCCTCTGGGCTGAGTCAAATTCGGTGCCAGAGGAACGGGAGATTTTTGTCCTTGCTTGAAGAATCCTTTGAGAGAAGTTGCCTGGGATTTTTGGGCCCGTGTCAGCGTCTGTAGATCTGTGTTGATGCTCTCTCCCAAAGAGTCTGCTGACGCGACGCGTCGAGTTAAGCTTACTCTGCCAAACGGTCCCTTCCGTGGTTCTGGCGTCATGGGCCCCTATCGCCCCGCAGATCATTGGCGGGGCCATGGATGCTTCTGGATGCAGGTATCATGATTGAGTGTCGAGTTCGAGTGTCGAGTTCGAGTGTCGAGTTCGAGTGTCGAGACCTTGTATCGAGTCCTTGTGTCGCACAGTCAGACCGTCAACAGTGAACCAGCATGCCCAAACGCATTGCATTCACCGTCCATGGAAAGGTCCAAGGTGTATTCTTCCGGTATGGCCTGCCAACACCCACCGCCAGCATTCGCTGTCAAGAAACGAGCTGAGTTTTTCTGTCCAGGGATTTCACGCAGCAGAAAGCCACCAGCTACGGGATCACAGGCTGGGTGAAGAACACATCTAATGGCAAGGTGCGCGAGCAAGCCAGTTCGTGTCGGTTCGGTCAGATGTTCTCGTTGCTCATGTTGCACCAGGTAACAGGCGAAGCACAAGGTGACGCCCATGCGCTCTCGAAATTGAGAAAGGATCTTCTCGAAGGTCCACGGCATGCGCACGTGGTAAAGGTCGAAACAACCGAGATTGAGCTCAAGACCGGAGAGTCGACATTCATTCTCCAAAGGCATCATTAACGTCTAGCGCGGGAGTCGAGCATGGCGGACGTCGCATGGGCTGCGCCAGGGCAAGCGTTCTGGCGTGGCATCCAGCACCACCCCAATATGGCCGGACATGTCTGGCGACAAGACTGAGCAACATGCAATCCGGAAGCGCATTACCGATGCACGGTCCCTCCCACGATAGACCTTGATGCAAATGCTCAAAAAGACACCAACCGAATTCTCCCGAGCTTTTGGTCAGGCTGCCAGCCCTGCCCGAATATCGCCGACCATCGAGTCATCCCCCTTGGTGGTCGCCGAATACCCGGACCCTGCGGCTGGGAATGATTATTCTTGAGGACTTTCGAGATTGTGCAAAGTCGGGCCATGTTATTGAGGTGTCGATCTTTCTGGCGGGTTGACGAGTATTCTGATGAGGAACGTATTTTTGAGAAGAACTGCCAGAGAGTATGGCTGTGTTGGGGGAGCAGTGGTGATGGTTACTCAGCGGCGCCAAGGCTGTGCCTCTCGGGTTTGTAGGAGGCTTTAATGCGCGAATACAATCAGCCCGCCGCCAGAAATCAACGTAAGACGGCTCAGGCATTTCCAAAATTGCCCCCATTGCGCATGACCTGTCCAGTGAATCTCTGTGGAGCTGATATCTGGTGATATAAAATGGCGAGAATTGTAAGTCTCTTGATCGGGCTCAGCAGACACTCCCCAGATCGCCGTACCGAATCCGATCTCTTCTGAACTATGAACCCCTCACGGGCACTTTTCTCCTCTGCCCTCTCTGCTAATGTGTCGAGAGCTGCCAGCAGAGGTTTCGCCTCGTCAGCCGCCTGCGCCACCGGCCTTCGAACGAGCTATACCTTCCTCAGCCCGTTCAATAGCCCTTTACACCGACCGTTCTCAACCTCTCCCCACGCTCAGTTAGAGTTCTTTCCGCCACCCAAAAACTTGCCCAACATCAAACTGAGGTATGGTCACGTCGACCGTCCTGGTCTCATCTTCTGACTCGCGCTATTAGTCCTCCGGCATGGCCACACCCCGAGGCGACCGACGAACAGCTGGAGAGCATTCAGATCGCCCACCGTGATGTCCGCACCTTTTCGGACTGGGCTGCCTACAACATGGTTCGGGTGTTGCGGTGGGGAACCGATCTCGTCACAGGATACCGTCACGACCCGAACAAGCCGTACATGATGAGTGAGAGAAAGTGGCTGATCCGGTTCATCTTCTTGGAGACTGTGGCAGGCGTGCCCGGGATGGTGGCTGGCATGCTCCGACACTTCAGGAGTCTCCGGCTGATGAAGAGAGACAACGGCTGGTGCGAGAAATCCGGTCGCTCGACACTTCGTCGCTGACTCGAGCAGGATTGAAACCATGCTGGAAGACGCTTACAACGAACGAATGCACCTCTTGACCTTCCTCAAGATGGCCGAGCCGGGTTTGTTCATGAAGCTGATGATTCTGGGTGCCCAAGGCGTCTTCAGCAACGGCTTCTTTTTGGCATACCTGGTCTCCCCCAAGACTTGTCACCGGTTCGTCGGCTACCTGGAAGAGGAAGCCACAAAGACCTACACCTATGCGATTGAAGATCTCGAGTCCGGAAAACTGCCGGCCTGGAAGGATCTTGAGGCGCCCGAAATTGCCATCCGGTACTGGAACATGCCTGAGGGCAAGCGGACCATGCGGGACTTGCTCCTCTATATCCGTGCCGACGAGGCCAAGCACCGTGAGATTCACCATACGCTCGGAAATCTGAACCCGGCCGAAGATCCGAACCCCTTTGTGTCCGAGTACAAGGATCCGTCCAAGGCTCACCCCGGCAAAGGCATCGAAAATATAAAATCCACCGGTTGGGAGCGAGAAGATGTCATCTGATGTGAGGCCCGCTGGTCAGGCCACGGCATATTCACTCGAATCTCTATATAGAAGAGCAACGGCCTCATGGGGTGTTGCGTAGAGCAAGACGAGGTTGACCGCCTATTCTTTGGACAACTCCACTTCCACGACAAATAAAAGCAAAACCAATATTCGGCAATCTCTGGCGTGAAGCACATTATCAGGCGTTCTGACGCAGACGCGTACCTGCAGGCGGAGAAGAGCAACGCATCACCTAATGCATACCTGCAGCAAATAGTCCGCACAATAGATCTCCGTTCGATATCACCGGCACTTGACACAACTTCCCTTGGCCAAAGGTGATCCACCCATCGACTTAACTCTCATGCAGGAGTAAAGATGCGGATATTCCTGTGTCACCGATTGGATGCCACTGAACTCATAACGCGTTCCTACCTCTATGTCGAGTCTTGCGGCCGGATCGGCAACCTAATTGGAAGAATTTAAGCTTAGTGCGGTACGCGTAGTGCCGCAGCCCATTGACAACGGGTGTGAAGGCGCCTGACCATTCTGGTTTGCTGCTCCGCAGCTTTAATCTCACCAAACAACTGCAGGACCTTGCTCTCAAACCAGTCATCCACTCAACATCGCCTCAGGTTGATATCTGCCCAAGGCCAGCCGAAGCCACATGTCACATTGTCGCCGGTTTCTTCGCCCACTGCCGCCTGCATCATCCTTCCATGGGCGCCGATGAATGCTCGCTTATGACCACGTTCCATATCGACCCGTGTGTGTGCAGCACTGCTGGAACCAGCTCGGATCAGACCCTGCGTTCCGACCGGTCTTTCTTGAACGTCACATCGACGCCATTATTTGTCTGGCATGAGCTCACCGCGCCGCCAGCTGATGGTGGAGACGCAAAGCGATTACGATCTTCACCAACTTCTCGTCCCCACGCCGACCAACGATGGCCTCCCCGTGTCGACCCATTCTTCCTCGGCCTCTTCTGGACCTGGGAGCGATGCCGGCTCGTTTGTCATTCCCGAAACCTTGTCGCGGAGCAATTCCATCTACTCGTTTTCGCGCGCGTCCTTTAGCAGCCAGCTCGCCGGGCTCACGGCCATGAGTCTCCCACAAGCGGAATCGCTCGCGGCGAACATCAGCACGCTGCCCACGGCCCGGAAAGCGGTCAAAGCACTCAACACGGCCGCGGAGCAGATACAATCATGGACCAAAAAGGCCCTCAAAGTGCTGGAGAACCTGGACGCCGACGAAGATGTGGAATGGGCCGCGGCCGCGGGAAGAGAGGGGCTGGACGAGACGGACAAGACGATCAACAAATTCGAAAACCTGATCAATGTCTACGTGCTGTCGATCGAAGAACTGCAGGCGCGTCCTGACATCGGCGACGTCCGTGCCGAAGAGTTGCAGGCCGTGGTGGAGCAGATGGAGGCCACCTTGGACGGCTGGGACAACGTGCGGACCAACTTGAAAAAGGTCCACGAGCAGGTCGAGCTGGCCATGGAATGGGAAGAGCTGTGGGCCAAGGTGCTCGGAGACGTGGGTGCCGAAATGGACAGCCTCAGCCAGCTCGTGTTCGAGATGGAGGAAAAGAGACACGCGGCCTTTCAGATGGAAACCCCGCAGGGGTCCGGTCAAGCCATTGATCTCAACGAGCTTGAAAGTTACATCGACGAGCCGTCCCAGAAAAGAACGACGCCGAATTCACGATTCAGCTTGCCGCCGGCGTTTGAATCCTCTCCCCTCGGATCGCCCATCATCGAAAACCCTCACGACGACTCGAATTTGTTGGCCCTGTTCGCCCGAATGCAACCGCTCCGGGCATCCCTCGATTTTTTGCCCATGAGGTTGTCCATGTTTCAGAGCCGGGCGGAAAAAGTCTTTCCGCACGCCTGCCGGGAACTGGATGACAAGAGAGCACGGTTGGAGAGGAATTGGACCGAGCTGTCGAAAGAAGCCGAAGATTTGCGTCGTGAGCTCAGCGAGGATCGCTGGGTGATTGTTTTCCGCAACGCCGGCCGACAGGCCCAGAAAATGTGCGAGTCGGTGGAAAGAAGTATCGCCAAGGTGCAGGAAGCGATCAACGAAGGATATCAACGGACCAATCCGGCCGCGTTCGCCAAACGGATCGAAAGCTTCGAAGCCAAAAAGATGCATTACGGACCCGCCATCCAGCGCGTGCTCGCCATCATCCAGAAGGGCCTGAAGGACCGGCTCACCGTCAACGGAGAGATTCTCCGCCTCCATAAAGACCTGTCCGCGAGGATGCGAGACCTCACCGACACGATGGAGGACTTGGACGCCTTGCTCGAGCCGGTCAGTGCAAAGCATAATTCGCAGCTGCGGGAATCCATCTCGAGTATCATGTCTGGCGATCGATCGTTCACGAGCACGACCTTTGCCGGCACGCCAGGAAGTTCTCCCCCGTCGTCCGTGGACCTCCCCCCCCAGCGACACGAGAAAGCTCCGCCGAAATATGGCTTGAACGGCTACACCAAGCCTCGCACTGCCTCGACGTCCCGGCCCGCCCTCAACTCGAAGCGCTCGTCCCTGTTGCCCCAAACCCGGCGGCCGGCCACACCACTCTCTCATTCGACCGTCGCCCCTGGCGGACGGCGTGGTCCGTCTCCATCACCGGGCCCTCCGTCAGTCTATCGTCAAGGAGTCTATACGCCTCCGACCGTGCCACTGCCACCACGACAGGCCCCGGCGCCCCTCTCCAACAAGCCGAGATGGACTTCTGTCGTGCGACCGGATGAGTCCACCAGCAGTCCGACCTATCGCTCGTCGGCCACGAGTACCCCGGCGACGGCTCGGAAATATACTCCTCGGTCCATCTCGTCCAATACGGCATTGCCTTTGCGCAGCCCGCTGAGCCGGGAGGCCTCCTTGTCGCCCTCCCCAGGCATGTTCGCGTCCTCGTTCGCCCGGCGCGGCAGTCAACAGTTCAAGTCATTCGCCGAACGCGTGGCCGATCCTTCGCCAGCACGATCCGGAGGGGGACTCATGGATCCTGTGCCGTACCATCGCGGCCGAAATGTGACCGCTCCTGCGGCGGGGACCATCCGATCGCCGTCGTCCCTGGCCGTTCACAGCCAGCACAAACCGACCATGAGCGGCGTCGGGATCCCGAGACCACCATCTGCGCTGAGTCGCGGCTACAGCTCCCACAGCTCCCCGCAGTCCCTTCCGCTCCGGAGCATTCCATACAACTCGCGGGTCGACGTCAAGCCGCTCGATGCCGAACACGAACATGAGCAAGAACAGCACGACAAAGGGAAGACAAGTGCAATGGAGAATGAAGAAGAGCAGGATCAATTGACGTCGGAGCCCGGGTCGAGTCCGCTCTCGAGGCGGACCATTACCAGACCGAGTAGCGTGCTGGCTCGCAGTACTTCCAAAGGAAGACGCGTGTCGATGCTTCCTGTGCCGGTCGGCAGTGGGAGGCAAAGCTCGTTGGGGACGCGAGTCACTTAGCCATTTGGACTGGAGCAAGCAAGCCACACTCCCAGCTGGGCTGCGGAGATCTAGGTCTTTTCTTTATTTGTTTGCCCAGCTGACTGGCGTGAGATTGCATTGTGACAGCGTACAAGCGAGTTTCTGTTCGATATCCAATAGCATTGATTTGGTCAATATATGACTGCAGCTGCAGTAATGTGATTCGGCCGGAAATTTGCCCGTCGCTTGCCCCACAGCGGATCGCCAGCGTCAATCTATTGTGAGTATATTTTCGACAAATGACTCAGTCTCATTGCTGAGCTTCGGTAGGATTGATGCTTATGTTGGCTTGGCTGTCGAATATAGACCATTGACGCTGATATCTCTTGTCCTTGATCGTAGCATCTGGATATCGATCGAAGATCTAAAATCTAGGATTCACCAGCCAACAAGCAGCGTTCGCGAGTAACGTTCGTCCGTTGTCACTAGAATTGCAACGTCGGTCACTGGTCGGACTCGCCACATCCACTGAACAAGAAGCTTCAACCACGATTACGATTATAGGAGTCGGGATGGCTACCACACAGACCACGGACCCGTCAACTCCAATGCCCAAAGACCCGACCTTCCGCAATTACGCACCCGCGGCCGCTGCGGCGTATGCACAGTATCGTCCTGGCTACCCGGACAAGCTCATCGACACGGTGATTTCGCAGCACACTTCGACCGGCGGTGGCCGCGACCTTCTTCTCGACGTCGGCTGTGGGCCTGGTACCGCGACGCGGTCGCTGGCGCCTCTCTTCCAGCATGCCGTCGGCGTTGATCCCGGCCAAAGCATGATTGAGACGGCGCGCACGATTGCGTCGTCGACGGCCCGCGGTGAGCCGGTTCGGTACGAGGTGTGTGCCGCGGAAGAACTGGATTCGGTGCCTGGCATTGCTCCTGAAAGTGTCGATTTGGTGACGGCGGCGACGGCGGCGCACTGGTTCGACCTTCCACGCTTCTATGCCACGGCGGCCAAAGTTCTCAAACCCGGGGGCACGATCGCGCTGTGGGCGAGTGGACACCAGTACTGCGACCCGTACACGACGCCGAATGCAGTCAAGGTCCAACAACTACTTTTCGAGCTGGAGCTTGAGATCATGCGGCCGTATGAAAGGGCGGGGAACGGACACTGCCGGGAACTGTATGCTAACCTGGCGCTTCCTTGGACCATTCTAGCCGAGGACGAAGACATCGGGGAACAGTTGAAAATATTTGACCAGGACGCTTTCGTGAGGCTCGAGTTTAACAAGGATGGCGCCCTCCAGCCCGGGGAGAAATTCTTCAGAGGCAGGCGATCCACGTTGGATCAGGTGAAAAACGCCATTGGAACAATCAGTCATGTCACTCGATGGCGCGAAGCACACAAAGATCAGCTTGAAAAGGGTGAGGTGGAGGATTGTGCCGACATGATCGTGAGAAGGGTGAGGGAGACGATGGAGGAGGTGCCTGAGGGAAAGGGAAGGGATTGGCTGGAGGGCGGCAGTTCGACGGTGATTTTGATCATCAAGAAGAGAGCATAAAGGAGTGACGAGTGGTGGCTGGATGTTTATTGCGAAATGGATGATTCTCTGATGTCAAGAATTGGTGATGATCGAGGAGTGCACGTTGAGCGAGACCTCTGTCTCTGGGGTAGCCACGTAATGTCATGAGTTGTCGTTCTAGGTCAGTTCCCTCAGAGCGGAGTAATGGCCACTACCTCGCACAATCTGTTTGGACTGGCGTACGTCTGATCACTTGGCATGCTACATCCATATTTCATCAGCAATTCATATATATTGATCGTCCGGTCATAGTCACTTGACTTCGGGCTTGTATATCAATGCCATCCAGGTGCTTAACCAGTCTGTAATGTTCAGAGAAGCATCCTGCGGCAGGTCCTTGAGCTGGTCCAAAAAATGGAACATTATTGACAGAAACCAATGACTACTTTGCAGGCTTGCAATGACCACAATTCATGCCAAGACAGAGCCTTGGCGTTTGGAGATCAGTTTGAACTTCTGGAGTGCATGTTGTAGAACCATGATTTTCGTGGACTTAGTACTGACAACCAATTCATATCTCTCGGCCTATCCCCACGGTGCGGTGTAATATCTGCAGCGGAGTGCAGCCAGAGAGCGTGACCGAACTCCGGTGTATTACGTGGGCTGCCTGGCGGCTACCCGCCCACTCAGCACAAAATGAAACTCGTCAGGTACGGCCGCGACATATCCTGACCCAACCTGGTGTGCGCATGCTGAAGCGTGGATGCTGCAGTCTGCCTGTTTTGCAATTCCTCGCGTTATGGAGGCTGATGTGCGCTTACAGATTTCTCATGAAATGTGCCAACGAAACGGTCACGATCGAGCTTAAGAATGGTACGACTCTTCAAACCACTGGCTGCAGACGTCACTTTGCGTCAAGACAGATGACAGCATTGCAATGCCAGAATTCGGCTAATCAGTCCATGCAGGAACGATTGTTCATGGCACCATCACTTCGGTGTCGCCGCAGATGAACACCGCGCTGCGAGCGGTAAAGATGACCACCAAAAACCGAGCAAACCCTTCCGCTCCAGGCGAGACCATTTCGCTCGACACCATCAATATTCGAGGCTCGACCATCAGATATTATATCCTACCAGACTCATTACCTCTCGATACTCTACTCATTGACGACCAGCCAAAGCCAAAGAATAAAGCCCGAAAGGAGGGCGATAGTCGTGGCCGAGCAAGAGGAGTTGGTCGTGGCCGTGGTGGTCGAGGTGGCGGTTTCAGAGGGAGAGGCAGAGGCAGAGGGTTTTAACGTCAGCGCATCGGTGAAGAATGATGGAAAATGCAGACATCAACATCATGGCTCGACCCAGCAGGGGTATGGTGAAGAAGGTGGCGAGAAGAGCAAAACTACCCCGGACAGACTCATATAACGATTGGACTCGCATGAGAATGCGGCTGATGGCTGGCCATGAGGTGGTGCTGAGTGTGGAATATGCAGACAAAAGAGAGCAGTGTGCATGGCCATGGTGGGATAAAATCAGAGATGGTCCCTGGTATTTGTGAATCAAAATGGGACTGGCGGTGATAGGGGCTGCAATTGTCAAAGCAAGACATGATCTTCATTCTCGTTCTCTAATGTGGTGCCTTTCTCCACATCTTTGCCAAGTCTCGTCCCATGGTGAACACGCGACGCGAAGCCATAAGTTCTGCAGGCCGTCAGTCTCCTTACCTTGTAACCTCAGTCCCGGCCCGAAAGGGCTGATGTCCTTGTCAGCATGCAACTGGTGTCCTTCTTCCGCCAGCTTTATTCCCTCGATACCCTCGACACTCGCTTCACCACCTCGGCACAGACTCCTGCGAAAGTGGCCCCAAGAGATGGAAGGCAGGCTGCCACAGACACATCCCCTCCCCGATGGAGGACTCCAGAATTCTACTTTTACGCACTGGTCTTTGTGGTCGTCGTCCCACAAATGTATAAGTCGGTCGTGGACGTCTCACAACGTATGTGGATGCGGAGATCCGGTCAGAAACGGGTCCAGACCATTGGCTGACCTGTCGAGCAGCGTCTTCACCGAATTACTCCAAGATTGAGCCTCTTCTCTCTCGCGGTTGGCTGTTTGGGCGGAAAGTGGTATGTGAGCAGATGATGAGGATTCTCGCCGCTCACCCGCAATGTACAGGACAATTCCGACGGTCAATATGCGAGTTTTCGAGACAACATTCCCTATCTCGCCGTCCTCGTTGTGCTGCATCCCTTGCTACGACGGGCATATATGCGGCTGACGTCGTCAAGTCTCCCTCCGACCGCCAATGGAAATGCCAAAGCACCGAGCCATGTCCTCGCACCGGAAACTCGACTTCAGAACCGGCTGTCGTTTGACTTTTACTCTGCTCTGATCTTCATTACAGCTCTCCATGGCTTCTCGGCGCTCAAAGTTGTCCTTCTTTTGTACATTAATTTCATGATCGCGCTCCAACTTCCACGACGCGCCATTCCGGCCATGACTTGGATATTCAATATTTCCATTCTTTTCGCCAACGAATTCGCTCGGGGTTATCCTTTCTCAAGCATCGCTGAAGCTGTGGCTCCCCTTTACACCCCCGCTGGGAGCTGGGGCAAATTCTTAGACTCCTGGGGAGGGCTGATGCCGCGGTGGGAAGTTTTATTCAACATTACGGTGCTGCGACTGATCTCTTTCAACATGGATTACTATTGGTCCCTGGACCGTACCAGAGCCGGAAGCCCCATCGAGGTGTGTCTCATCTCTTGTTCACCTGGCAATACTCTTCATTCCGTCATTTCCGGCTCTGCTGACACAGTCAAGAAGAAGCAACTTGATCCCGCCGCCCTTTCAGAACGCGACCGGGTCACGATACCCGCTCCGGCCTCATCATACACGTCCTTTCGAACGTATCTGGCATATGTGTTGTATCCGCCACTCTACCTCGCCGGCCCGATCCTGACGTTCAACGACTACATCTCCCAGTCTACCTATCAACCGTCGTCCATCACCAGACAACGGACCTTCCTCTACGGTATTCGCTTCCTGGTGACATTATTTTGCATGGAGTTCCTCCTCCACACGATCTATGTCGTCGCCATCTCGAAAGCCTCGCCCGAGTGGTCCACATACACTCCATTCCAGCTCAGCATGCTGGCGTATTTTAACTTGCACATTATATGGCTGAAGTTGTTGATTCCATGGCGCTTCTTCAGGCTCTGGTCGTTGATCGACGGCGTGGATCCGCCTGAAAATATGGTGAGATGCATGAGCGACAATTATTCTGCCCTGGCCTTTTGGAGAGGGTGGCATCGCAGTTACAATCGGTGGATCGTCCGATATGTTTATGTGCCGCTGGGCGGTGGTCCTGGAGGTGGAACATCAAAGATTCGTGGCATCATCAATATGCTCATTGTCTTCACCTTTGTCGCTTTGTGGCACGATATCAACCTTCGTCTTCTGGCCTGGAGTTGGCTTATCACCCTCTTTGTTCTGCCCGAGATTCTCGCTGGCATGGCATTCCCCAAATCGAGGTGGAAAGACTGGCCAAATGCGTACCGGGTGATTTGTGGTGTCGGCGCCGTGTTCAACATCCTCATGATGATGGCCGCGAATCTGGTCGGGTTTGCTGTCGGCATTGACGGGCTGAAAGGACTCGCACAAGGGATCATTGGCAGCTGGCAAGGAGCAGTCTTTATGCTCGCCGCTTGTGGTGCCCTGTTTGTCGGTGTCCAGGTCATGTTCGAGCACAGGGAAGAAGAGAAGCGCCACGGCATCCGTATGAAATGCTAGCCGCTCTGCCATGAATCAAATTGTCTTTGCGTTGTTCTCAGCGGCGTCATCCCTTGGGGTATCCTGTCGGCACATCACGAAATATTTATCTCCGGACGGTCGTGATATACACCAAGAACTGAGCGTGTGGAGTTTCATGGATCACCGTTAAGTAGAATCATTCGGCCATATGTAGGTTAGACTTTCCCCACCACCGCCGTCGAGTACAGGCTATAAGAATACACCGGAACTTAGGAACCTGGGTACCGCTTTGCTCAGGCTCGAAGCAAGGCTGTTTCGACCACGTGAAGAGCGTGAGGTAATAAGGGCATAAGAGTGTCACGGAGCAGCAGCTAGGAGTATGCCAAAGAAGACCGCGTGAGATGCGTTCAGGCTCTCCAGAAGTCTGTAGCAATTTTGCTTCACATAGGCCTATTCAATGCGCCGCCTAACACAGCCACCTCCGTCTTGGCTTACTACAGGACTCAGCTCATTGTTCTGCCTTGTCCTGTTGAGACCTCAACTGTTCTTAAGCCGAGATTTGAATATGCATTACACCATGGCGTGCAAGACCTGGCTACTGTCGCCTGCGCAGAACCCCGCCCAAGGGACCTGTTCAGCAGCTCAAGGTCAGGCTGTAACCGGTCTGACCAGATGAGGCAAGCTGCGGCCTGCCAAGTCATACAACGGAGCCGTCCAGCAGAGGGGCAAGACAGCGCAGCCCATCAACTGGATCGAGCAGACGGTCGCCATAAGAATTCTTCATTGCGCACCCTCCCTGCCATGCTGATTTCATTCTTGGAGTTGAAACTGGCGACGGCAATACTGAATTGACCTACATAACCTTTTAGGCGCTCACCATGTCAGATCCGCTTTCAGTCGCGGCGGGCATTGCGGGGTTAATCTCGCTAGGAATCCAGGTCACACAATCTCTCTTCACGTTCTATGAATTATACAAAGGAAGAGACATTAAACTGGCTCGGACACGGGACAAACTTCAAAACCTCCTGACTGTGTTCCGTGCTCTCGAGCATGCATTGCAAAATCGGCAAGATGAGCAAGACCTAGTCAAGACGATCGAATCTTCGATCAAAGGATGTGAAGAAATTATTGCAGACCTTAAAAATGAGTGTCAGCAATTTGATAATATCTTGATTTGCGGTGTTAAAGACAAGATCAAAGTTGGTGGCCGTGGGGTGGCGTATCCATTCCGACACAGCACCCTGCAAAAACTCGAGGAAAATATTACTGGGATACTGGACAATTTATCACTGGCATTGGCTGTGCTGCACCTCGAGGACTCCAACAAAACCCAGAGCGATATTGCGGAAATCAAGTCGCTTGTTGAGCTGGTCAAAGGCAACCAGATCTCATCTGCGATCCATGATTGGCTCAAGGCGCCGGATGCCACCGTTAATCATAATGCGGCTTGTGACAAGCGCCACACCGACACGGGCTTGTGGTTCATCAAGAGCTCTACCTTTACTACATGGTTGACGCACGGCAATTCCTTTCTTTGGCTCAATGGCTTTGCAGGGTGTGGAAAATCAGTCTTGTGCTCGACTGCCATCCAACATACCTTTCTGGACATTCAATTCAACTCTGGACTGGCCTTTTTCTATTTTACTTTCAACGACGACTCAAAGCAAGACGATTCCGCCATGTTGCGAGCGCTGCTGCTGCAATTATCCGGACAGCTTTCCGATAGCCACACAGATCTCGAACGTTTACATCATTCCTACAAGACTGGCACACCGTCGGCCGCAATCCTCCTCGAACATCTTAAGCGGTCAATAGAGAAGTTCCACCAGGTGTACATTTTCCTGGATGCCCTGGACGAGAGTCCTCAATACGGTGCACGGGAACGTGTGCTCGGTGCAGTCGAGACAATCCGAAAGTGGACTTTGCATGGCGTGCATATCCTGGTCACAAGCAGAGACGAGACCGATATTCGTAAATCTCTTGGTCCTGCTCCTGGTGAGGAAGTGATCATGAAGAACCCTGAAGTTGACCGGGATATTAGCAACTTTATCTCCAGTCGGCTGCTCACGGATCCGAAGCTCGAAAAATGGCAAAATCATCGTGATCGGATCCAGCAAACGTTATCCGAACGCGCTCATGGAGTGTAAGGAGACAGGAATTAGTCAATGATGGAAAAATGATCACTAACACTCACAGATTTCGGTGGGCTGAATGTCAATTTGAGGCTCTCCAACGGTGTCCAGGAAGCGACCGTCGCCTCGACCAGTGTCTCCGCTTGTTGCCGCCGACCTTGGATGAGACATACGAGCGGATGCTGTGTAACATCGACGAGGTCTGTGTAGAAGATGCTCGACGGATACTCACTCTTCTGTGCTATTCGTCCAGACCATTGGCGGTACACGAACTCATCGATGGAGTTGCCATGGAGTTGACAGAGCGACCGCGGCTGGATCATACACACCGATTGCGCGATGCTAACGAGATTTGTGAAATATGTCCTGGTCTCGTCGAGATCGGTCAGAGGAAGAAAGCGAGAATTTCATTAGATGACGACAGTCAGGATACGGAGCTTACTATCCGTATCGCCCACTTCTCGGTGCAGGAATACCTTGAGTCCAACCGTATCCATCAGGCAAAGGCAGCGATGTTCGGCCTGAAAAAGCATTTCGCCCACAAGGTCATTGCACAAATCTGTCTAGGATATCTGCTGGAACCGCAACTGTCTGACAGCCCCCTGGACAAAACTTTACTGAAGCAATACCCATTGGCGCGGTATGCTGCCAGGTACTGGCACCACCACTATGCAAATGCCGGAGACGCTACCTCTGAACTGGACCCTCTGATTTTAGAATTGTTCAATCAACGGCAAGACAAGATTTTCACATGGGTGAGACTGCACAACGTGGACTTACAATGGGATTGCCTTGTGGAATTTCAGCCCGAACGAGAAAATATTGCATCCCCATTGTATTACGCTTCTTTGCTCGGACTCGAAACAATCTTGCCTGAGCTGATTGACGTGGCAAAACGATCAGTAGGGGACCCCAATTCCACAGGCCAAAAGCAGACTGTCAATGCTCAACGTGGACGCTTTGGCAACGCATTGCAAGCGGCATCACACCGAGGCCACGATAAGGTGGTTCAGATGTTGCTGGGTGCAGGTGCTGATGTCAACGCTGAAGGCGGTGAATATAGCAATGCATTACTGGCTGCATTATATGGAGGCCACGAGAAGCTGGTGCAGATGTTGCTAGGGGCAGGTGCCGACGTCAACGCCGACGGCGACGGCCAAGGTGGAAAGTATAAGATTTTCTGTGTGTCATACAGAGATGGCAAGGGCGTGGAGAGGGAAGTTTTCGTGCGGTCAGGTGCGAATGCATTACAGGTGGCATCAATCAAAGGTCACGAGAAGGTGGTACAAATATTACTGGATGCAGGTGCCAATGTCAACGCTCAAGGTGCACGGTTCAGAAAGTTTGGCAACGCATTGCAAGCGGCATCACATGGGGGGCATGAGAAGGTGGTGCAGATGTTGCTAGGGGCAGGTGCCGACGTCAACGCTCGAAGTGGACGGGTTGGCAACGCGTTGCAAGCGGCTGCATATGGAGGCTATGAGAATGTGGTACAGATATTGCTAGACGCAGGTGTTCATGTCAACGCTCAAGGTAGGGAGTACGGCAATGCATTGCAAGCGGCTTCATATGGAGGCCACGAGAAGGTGGTGCAGATGTTGCTAGGAGCAGGTGCCGACGTCAACGCTCAAGATGAACGGTTTGGCAACGCATTGCAAGCGGCATCGTGTAGAGGCCATGAGAAGGTGGTGCAGATGTTGCTAGGGGCAGGTGCCGACGTCTACGCTCAAGATGGACGGTTTGGCAACGCATTGCAGGCGGCTTCATATAGAGGCCATGAGAAGGTGGTGCAGATGTTGCTAGGGGCAGGTGCCGACGTCAACATTCGAGGTGGGTTTGACAACGCGTTGCACGCGGCTTCATGTGGAGGCCACGAGAAGGTGGTGCAGATGTTGCTAGGAACAGGTGCCGACGTCAACGCTCAAGATGGACGGTTTGGCAACGCATTGCAAGCGGCTTCATATGGAGGCCACGAGGAGGTGGTACAGATGTTGCTAGGGGCAGGTGCCGACGTCAACACTCAAGATGGACGGTTTGGCAACGCGTTGCAAGCGGCATCATATGGAGGCCATGAGAAGGTGGTGCAGATGTTGCTAGGGGCAGGTGCCGACGTCAGCGTTCAAGGCGGACAGTTTGGCAACGCGTTCCAGGCGGCTTCATATGGAGGCTACGAGAAGGTGATACAGATATTACTAGACGCAGGTGTTCATGTCAACGCTCAAGGTGGGGAGTACGGCAATGCATTGCAAGCAGCATCATATGGAGGCCACGAGAAGGTGGTGCAGATGTTGCTAGACGCCGGTGCTGGTGTCAGGGCTCAAGGTGGACACTTTGGCAACGCATTGCAAGCGGCGTCACACCAAGGCCATGATAAGGTGGTTCAGATTTTGCTGGGTGCAGGTGCTCATATCAATGCTCAAGGTGGGGAGCACAGCAATGCATTATTGGCTGCATCAGAAGGGGGCCATGACAGGGTGGTGCAGCTGCTGCTGGACGCAGGTGCTGATATCAAGACTCAAGGTGGCGATGCATTGGAAACAGCATTGTATGTCGGCTACCACACGATGATGGGAGTACGATATGCCGTGAACGGTCAAATTATGGAAGCAGCACTACTCGATCAACTATTTCAGAACTATAACACGGGTTACAAGAAGGTGGTGCAGATATTGTTAGATGCCGGTGCCGTCGTCAACGATCGAAAATGGGCCGCATTTATAGGAAGGCATCTTCCGTTCAAAGTACGGGCACAGCTTCTAGTCTAGGCGAAAGCGGTAATGTGTCCCTTTTCGAGGCTGTCACGCAATCGTTTTCCAATCCAAAACACTTTGAAGCAAGTGGTAGCCTCAAACCTTGTCAGATACTGCACAGGCTCTCAGCAATAACGTTCAAGAGCGTAAAAGAATATCCTCACCCTCAGAGAGCGGCTCAGCTGGTCTTAAAAGATGTCCTGAGCCCAACGAGTATCCAAAGTCTGGAGCCGAAGACAAGGTGGCAAGGAAGGGGCAGGCATCCTGTAACCCGGCGATCACCGATCTGCAACAAGTAAAGGAGGAAGCCGGCAAGGGGAACAATGTGCATCCACTCCTGTAACCCAGATATAAGCCAGCCAACAGCTGAAGTGGAAGACGGCGTGAAGCTGGACGAAAGAGCAGGATCCTTCGAAAGATGAAAAGCGTGACCAAGGTGTATCGACAGAGGTTTCCAATCCAAATGGCGTTTAGGGTCTAGAGACCAAAGCCTCTATTGCTCTGGTGTACAGTAACCTGTGGGGATTTGGCATCAGCACGGTGAGTGAGCAGGAAGACCAATGATGATCTGGAAAACATCTTCCTGAAGTGTAGAGTTAATAGCATTCCGATAGCTCTAATGTGGGAATTATTGTTACAGACCAGTTTTACACAGCAATCACTCATGACAAGCCCTTCCATTCTGTTCTTCCCAGTCGGATGATATCCTTCTGTCCAAGGATCCAGACTTTCTCCTTGACTTCGCCATTTTGTGCTTTCAGGGCCGCAGCGATTGCCGCTCTCGCAATCACATCTGCATCTTGCACCCAGGTATCCTTGAGCCAATGTTCATTGATCCGGCCCAAGCCGCTGGCGATTGTCCGGAACACGGCCTCTGCTGGACGACTCTCCTCGCGTTTCCCGCCAATGAGACCCGGCCGCAGGATGATGGTGTGATCGAATCCGATCTCTTTGATGTGATCTTCTATCTCGCCCTTCATTTTCGGGTATCCAAGGAACGAATTGGGGTCTGCTCCGCTTGAAGAGATCAGAACGTACGTCTTGGTACCCGCTTGCTTTGCCGACTTTGCGAGCTCAATGTTGAGGTCGTGCTCGAGCTTGTACTGCGACTCAAAGCCCCCCGCAGCAGCACGCGTCGTGGCGAGCGCGGAGAAGAGGATCGATGGGGCGGGAGACAAGGAAGCTATATGAGGCGCCCACGTTGTCAAGTCTTTGGTCACGAACTCTTTGGTGGAAATCGAGGCCGTTGGGTCTGCCACAGGAGACCGCCTCGCGATAATGTCTATGCTGGCAATCTGAGACGGGGAAGCATTTCGCAGGGTGGAAAGAATTTGGAATCCCTATGAGGTCAGATGCCATGAAGCCTGGTGTTAGGTATGGGTGCTGTTTTGGGAGACGTACCACCATGCCAGTACATCCCAGAACAAGTGTAGATGCCATTGTCGATCGAGTGTTCAAGACAGTATATGATGAGACCTCACTTCCAGTCGTGAACCTTGTTGGAGTCGTTAAACCTGGTGCCTTGATCCCGGCCGAGGACGGACCAGCAGGCGGACGAGCCTCACGTGGAGATAAGATCTTGAGGCGATAATATCACGTGACGATCGTATAATAGTCGCGATGGCGTGCTCAAAGTCGGCTTTTTTCTCTTGACGGCTCCACTGCCGATCCCCTCGACGCCAAAAATGGGTGGGTACCGCGTTGGATTTGGGCCTCTCCTCTTTTATTTCTGTCCTGAGGACATCCCAGTCACTTGTGAAGCGACGACAAGGCCAGGACAACAACATGCACCTCCAGGAATCCTCCTCCAGTGGCTCTGCCTTGGGCCAGCTCGAGCAGAAAGTGGCGACGACTCGGTCGCGGAGTCTTCCTCTCGGCAGCGGACTGCCTTTGTCCTCGGTCGCGGGCCCGACGTATGTGACGGCACAGACTTTAGTCCAGCAGGTGGCATATACCCTGTCGGACAAGCTGTTCTCGTACTCACCGGAGACTTTCGATCTTGACGTCGCCGCAAAGCACTGGTCCGAGGCGCAGGAGACCAATGCCCATGGATATACGACGGGAGTCTATCCTCTGCAGATTCGGAGTGGAGCTGGCACGATTGCGCTGGGTTACATCTTCTCGAAAGATTTCGACGTCAAGAAGAGGCACATCCCTCAAGGAGTGCTGACGTCTTCCTCGGCCCTCCCATTCCTGAAACCCGCGCTCGACCAGCTGTCACTTCTCTATTCGGTCAGCAATCCGTTTGTCGCGCACGTGGCCGCGGCAGATTATGACGGCAGCAAAACCGGTGGCCTCGTCTCGGACTACGTTTCCGCCTTGTCGATCGCCGAAGACCTCGGGCTCGGCCTGGTATCGAGTCAGTCGGCATACGAAGCGCAGCACATGTCGCTGCTCGCCACTCTTCTGGCCCAAGATTTACCGACTTTGCACGTGTACGATGGCCTCCGGGTGGGCAGAGATACCACAAGAGTGGTGGATGTTCTCGACAAGTCCGGTCTCTATCATGCGTACCAATCCATCCTCACGTCCACGTCGGACGAGGATCGCAAACACCTGAGCTTCGAGGGCAAAGCGCTGCGAACGTTGAGAGCGCTGAATGAAGAGCTGGGGACGGATTACGCCCCCTTTGAGTATTGCGGGCATTCGTCACCAGAGGTCGTGTTGGTGACCTTTGGCTCGGTTGAGTCCTCGCTGGCCGCTCAGACGGCGTCGGTGTTGGCGCAATCCGGTCGCCGGGTTGGCACCATCAACGTCCGGCTCTACCGGCCGTTCGCGGAAGAACAGTTTCTGAAGGTCGTGCCCAAGGGCGTCCGGGTCGTCGGTGTTCTGGGACAAGTGGTCAATGCACAGGAGGTTCAGGAGTCGGGGGTCCATTCTCAGCTCTACGAGGACGTCCTGGCTACCGTTTCGTACGGGTTGAGTTTCCATGATGTCCCAGAGGTCCGCGAGATCAAGTATGCACGCGCAGAACGATGGAACCCGTCCTCGGTGTCTTCGGTATTCCAAGCGCTGCTCGGCCAATCTGCCGATGATCCCGCCACCACGTCCTTCTTGGACCAGTCGGTGCAGCAATACACATTCTGGAATGTCGATGACTCTCCATCGGCGTCGGCAGTAGGCTCTCTTGCCACCGCCCTGGCCAAAGACTCGGCTCAAAACGTCACGGTCAGCACGACCTACGACAATCTTCTCCACGGAGGGGTCCACCGCATTGATGTCCGCAAATCTTCCCAGAGCCTGGACGCCCCATATTCGATCACCGCTGCGAATACCGTGGTCGTGACGGATGCGAAACTCCTTGAAAAGGTCGACATTCTGAGATCCGTGCAGCAAGGGGGAAAAGTGATCCTCCTTCTCCCCGGTGTGACGGACGTGGATGTGGAAAAGAAACTACCCGCTGGTGTGAAAAGAGCCATCGGCGAGAGAGGAATTGGTCTGTATTTGATCAATCCCGCCAACACCGGTCTGCCCGAGACGCCCGATCGTGAGTCCCTGATTGTGCAGACCGCTTTCTTGCGTGTCGCACTGGGCACGGCCGAAGAGACCGGACTGCGGAGGCTGGCCACAGGAGGCCGCGACATCCACACCCTCAAGCAGGTGGCCGCGGATCTGGAAAAGACTTTGAGGCAAATTGAGGTGCCCAAGGAATGGGCCGAACTGGAAACGGAAGATGCCAAGCAGGGTCTGCCGGTGGACATCTCCAATAACAGTCTTGTCTCATTCAACAAAACTGACCAAGAAGCACCCTCACTTCTCCGCAACTGGCATCAAGTGGCAAAGGGTCTCCTGTTCAAGGAGGCCTACCAGACAGGCCATGCGCTTCGTCCCGATGTGCCCACCAAGACCTTCACCGTGCATGTGAAGGAGAATCGGCGCCTCACGCCGCTCACCTACGATCGCAACATCTTTCACATCGAATTCGACCTCGGCTCTTCTGGTCTGAAATACGACATTGGCGAAGCGTTGGGGATTCACGCGGAGAACGACCCCGACCAAGTCGGCGAGTTCATCAAGTGGTACCAACTCGACCCGGACGACGTCGTCGAGGTGGCCTCCCGAGACGATCCGTCCGTGTTTGAGAGCCGGACGGTTTATCAAGCGCTGCTGCAAAATGTCGACATCTTTGGACGCCCGCCGAAGAAGTTCTACGAGTCATTGGCCGAGTTTGCCAAGGATGAGACCGAGAAGAAGAAACTAATCTCTCTGGCGGGACCGGAAGGGTTCCAGGAGTTCCAACGTCGCGCCGACGTCGATACGGTGACCTATGCCGACATCCTGCGGGAGTTCCCTTCCGCTCACCCCTCCTTCCATGACATCGTGCGGATTGTTGCTCCTCTGAAGCGCCGCGAGTATTCCATCGCTTCGTGCCAGGCCGTCACGCCCACCTCGGTGGCACTGATGGTGGTGGTGGTCAACTGGGTCGATCCGCGCGGCCGTCATCGCCTGGGTCAAGCGACGAGATATCTGAGCCAGTTGAAAGTGGGCGCCCCCGTCACGGTCAGCGTCAAGCCGTCCGTCATGAAGCTGCCGGCCAAGTCGACGCAGCCGCTCATCATGGCCGGGCTCGGCACCGGATTGGCACCATTCCGGGCCTTTGTCCAGCACCGAGCCATGGAAAAGGCACAGGGCAAAGAGATTGGCGCCGTCTTGCTCTACATGGGCTCTCGTCATCAGCGCGAGGAGTACTGCTACGGCGAGGAATGGGAAGCGTACCAAGCAGCCGGCGTCATTACTCTGCTCGGTCGTGCCTTCAGCCGTGACCAGCCCCAGAAGATCTATATCCAAGATCGGATGAGGCAGACGATGGATGATATTATCAAGGCATACGTTAAAGAGGAGGGATCCTTCTATCTTTGTGGACCGACGTGGCCGGTGCCCGACGTGACCAACGTTCTCGAAGAGGCCATTGCCAGGGACGCAAAGGCCAACGGAGCCAAGAAGGTGGATGCGAGCAGGGAGATTATGAAGCTCAAAGATGAAGGCAGATATGTCCTTGAAGTTTACTAGATGTTCAGGCATAGATTGTTCAACATGGCAGAACATCCACATTCACGTTGATGTCATTTTCTGCTTCCATCTGCACCAGCTACTTGCGTCACCAGCCCCCGCCTCACGCTATCTTTGCTCTGGCTAAGCCTCTGGCATCGCTTTGAACTGGCTGGCCCCGTCCAGAGCGGCAATCCATTGGAGGCGACTCGGTGCGTAACACTCGGAGACGGGCTTGGTGCTGTTGAGCAGGTCGATGTCGTCCAGGATGCCCGCTTTGATGATTCTCAGGCCATCTATCCCTCCAGAACTCTCGCCGTATCGGAAGAGAGTCGTGCCTGTGGTCGGGTAGGATCGGTTAGACAGGATTCCAGCTCAGCGACGTCCTGATTCGAGTCGAGAACCGATCTGGAAACAGAATGATGACGAGAGCTTACCACAATCAGGGCAGAAACAGTTTGTGATCGGCTTTCCAGAGTCGGCGATCTTGCTGATTTCCTTGGGGGTGCCCTTGGTGATCTTCAAGTTGGCACTCGGAACGATAAAGTTGTTGCTGTAGGTGGCGCCAGAGGTTTTACGGCAGTCGGTACAATGGCACAGCATCTGCATCTCATCAGCTCCATCACTGATGTAATGGGTAGGCCAGGTCACAGACCACGCTGGCAGGGTCACCAGTGTACTCCACCCTGATATTTCCGCAGAAGCAGCCGCCGGTCGGCATTTGGATGTTGGTACGACGATAAGTAATCGCAGCAGGATTTCAAGAAACGATTCAAGTGAGACTGCGCGTCGATGATTACAGAACTGTCTCACATCGGTGTGACGACCAAGGCCTTTATATTTCCAGGAACTCGACGCTCATGCAGCCTATCTTTCGGCGTGGTGCCATGCTTTACTAGAGCGTGGGGTCAAGACGGTGCTACCAAGCATTCGATACTCTTTCGTGCTCCAATCACCGAATCAATTCGGCTGCTCAGTAAAGTTGGGCTGAGACTGGCGGCTTCCACGGGTCTTAGGTTATAGGTTCACGCGTTCAAGATGCGCAGACTCGGAGACTTTTGGCATGAATGAGCCCGTGATGAGCTCGACCAGCCAGTCACAGGGCGAACATGGCGAGGTCGATCCGAAATTACGCTCAACAGGGCGGAGGGAGGAATTCCACTCCAATGGATGTACACGCCGCTTTTGCACTGACTAATCATGCACAACCTAACCACTTTTCTATCTTCCGATGTCCTCGGTACACCAACCTGCGGGGCACCTTGCAGATTGATAGATCGCACTCAAACAGCAGCGTGCTGAGACTATTGGCAAGGTACACTCTATGGTTTCGAGACGGATGTCCCATGTGACACGTGGCTAGGAGCTTCGCGAAGATTTTGTCCCGCCAATAACAACCGGTCCCCTACTCTTCATCAGATCAGACAGTTATCATCTGGCTAACGCTGTTTCCACGGCTCTTCATGGCATCAGTTCGAGAACTTTCAATCTCACACTCTTCTGACAAGGATACAGACTGAATTGCCAAAGGGCCAAAGAGTGAGAATAACGATATTCGAAGCGTGATGAAATATGAGTGATTCTCAGCATTTGCTGAACCCTGAATCTGCGGCGAACATGCTACAGACTCATTTCAAAAAAGATCCATTGGTTTTGGCCAGTTGCTCATCATAATATGGTTGAAACGCCAGCCAGCCTTTCTCCTCCGTGCCTACTTGGGCGTATGAGAATTCGGCCTCTTCATCAGAGATCAGCTTCTTTCTATGGCCCGACCCTGCCGAGGCAGCGTCGGCAAGGAGCTGCGCGTGGCACGTCTTGTCCAGGCTGATGAACCAGAACGCGGCAGAGTCGATGGTCTTGCCCACCGTGATGAGGCCGTGGTTCTGCAGGATGACGGCCTTGCCGTTACCCAAGGCTTTGGCAATCCGTTGGCCTTCCTCTCTGTCCAGCACGACCCCCCCAAAGTTATCGTAGACCGAATGACTCCTCCAGAAGCGGACGGAGTCCTGGGTCATCATGTCCAGCTCGCGGCCAAAGACCGAGAAGGCCTTGCCGTGGACGGAGTGAGCGTGGCAGGCCGCGTCCACATCGGGCCGAGCTTTATGGATTTCAGAATGGATGGCAAATGCCGCGGCATTGATGGGCTCATCCCCGATCACCACGTCGCCGTCCTCATTGACTAGGATGAGATCTGACACGGAGATGAGCGAAAAGTGCTGCGACAACGGGTTCAGCCCTGGAAGACAGTCAATCCGCGTGTTCGCAGTATTCGCCAATCGCCATACAAAAGTGATCTCGCAAGATGGGATCGCGGACAGAAATGTGGCCTGCGACGCCCTCGTCGAAGCCCCGATCGGCAAAGACTCTAAACGCTGCGGCCAGGTGCTGCTTTCGGTACAGTCTCTCTTCCTCGGGCGAGTCGAATTTCGGATAAGCACGGATCTTGAGTTGCTTCCCGCTGGTCGTCTTGCCCAACGCGCCGACCGTGCGGTTGTCTTTGGAGTCGTGATCGTATACACCGACCGCGGGGGCCATGGCGGTGATGATCCCGGATCAGAATAGTCAGATAACGAACTGAATCTACTACTAATAAACAAGTCGATCGCGGCGACCGTGAAGAGAAGGGAGAAAATTTGTCTCAGGGAAGAAAAAAAGATTCCCTGTTTTCCTCCTCTCGGAGTTAATTATCTCTCCTCCACCCATCTCCAATTCTACTGGTCGACATCCCCTCATCACTTTGTTCGTCAGTGTGGAGTATGTATTGTACATCGGCATTTGACCTGTAGGTGGGAAGTCCCCGGAGCGCATTGCCGCAGCTTCGGCTCGGTGTAATGTTGAACCAGCCAGAGGCGCTGCATTGAAATTTGCACGGATGCGCAGCTCATCCGTCTCTAGTAGAACCTCGTCAGTCCGTCTTCTCCCGTCTTCATAATCTTGATGCACATGGAAATGCTTGTAAGAAGTTATTGCCCCATGACAAATCTCACTTCAGCATCCAAACGGACATCTAAACCTCCAACGCCTTCAACGATGCCGAAGAATTGTTTCTTCCTGTGTTGCCTGGTCCAAGCTTGATCTCGTAGTTCTCTGGGAAGCTTCGTGAATGCCAGCCATGATACCACCCTGGACTTGGCTTGGTCGGAGCCAATATGTGGTATGGCTGTGGGCCAGCCTGTGAGTACTCATCTTGCTTCCTATGCTCACGAGGCGAGTAGTGTGCACACAGAGCCTTCTAAACTATGGAGGACGCTCCCGCCGATAACTTTCATACTTTCCATGGTCAATCTTTTTCGCTACCTTCCAGTCTACTGCTCATACGTGCCTGCCTGATTCATTCTCTGGCCTCACGCACTCGTCTAGGTTAGCCCTAGCACCCCCAGGTCCAATCCGGTTTATGGAGGGTTATCTAGAGAGTTAAAGCTTATAAGGATTAACTCAGTGATACTGTGATTTCGTCATGATAGACATTGTTCCTGTTAATCATATCGCTATTTAACAGTTCATCTGCTTCACGGTGGTCCATTCCGGAGATTGTAACCACCATCAATCGTAAGTGTTGTGCCGGTGATAAATGACGCCCTCGGGCTGGAGAGCCAAACTATAGCATTTGCGATATCTTCTGGCGTTGCGTTCCGCCTCAAGGGTGTATTAGAGGCCAAATATCTTAGACCCTCATCACCAGCTGCCTCAATAAGCATCGGCGTGGTTGTGTTGCCCGGTGCGATACAATTGACCCGGATGCTGTCAGGGCCATAATCGAAGGCATCACACTTCGTAAGACCCAATACCCCCCCTTTACTGGCGGAGTATGCTGTATAGTTGTTCATCGGCACTGTTTGACATAAACTCGTGATGTTGACAATACTCCCCCGATTTTGGAGCCCGGGCAAGATGTCCTGCTTCAGCATCTGGGCGAGTTGAGCACGTTCGCAGAAAAAGACCTATCGTCGTTGCTTTCTGTCAGTTTTGCTCGAACACCTTCATATTTATAAAAGCATCTCGATTAAACAATCAAAAGAAACAGAGCCTACCCCTCTTTGGTTCACGCGGTACGAAAGGTCCCAGTCCTTCTCAGGAAAATTGTGGATGGGCGTAGCAGGATGTCCATAACCCACACTGTTGACCGCGAAGTCTATGCGTCCAAATTTTGAGACTGCCTCTGCATGAAAGCGTTCCACGGATGCCTCATCAGTAACATCGAGGTGAATGATTTCCACAACGGCATTGTGATGTGCTTCCTTTATACTGCGCCGTGTCTCCTCAAGGCCGGTAATATTGATGTCGCCCAGCACCAGCTGAGTGCAACCGTCGCGAGCAAAGGCTACTGCTGCAGCTCGTCCGATACCTGCAAGAGTAAGCCAAATAACCAGAACACAGACAAATGGTACTTTTGAGGAAATGAACGAACCTGAGGCGGCACCTGTCAACAAGGCCGTCCCGTCCTTCAAAAGGTCTGCCATTACGAACACCCTTCCAATCTGAGGGTCAGGTCCACGAGGTTCAACAATTGAGGAATAAATTCCAGTGTATTATTGAACACTTTAAGCCCAATGCGCTTCCGTGGACTGGGATGCCCCGTGAGACAATTGTCAATCTACTCCAAGCAGTGCTTGTGGGGTAAATCGACAGCTGAAGCCTCCTTTCGGCCCGGCTGTTGAAGCCGATGGCTCTCATGCCGAAGACTTGTCAATTTCCTTGAAATTGGGTATCGGGCATTTACCTAGATATCATTGTTGATTGGAGCTGACGTCGGACTCCGCAGCCGAGGGTCGGCCTTTCCCACAGGTGGGTCACCCTTTGGGGGAGGGGGCCCCTTTAGATTTTCCGCTAATGCATTGCGAGCGTCAGGACGGAGTATTCTCTTAAGCAGCAATAAGGTGATGACTCTCGTTCTTTGCAAGTGATACAATCATTGAACATACCGACATTTGAGCAGTAACCATCAGCGTTTTGCCGCCACGGGATTCCAACTATGGACCCCCTCATTGGAATTGGAGTTGCTCTTATCACAGGAGCAGGTTCAGGTACCTAATTCACCTCGAGCTTTCAGCAAATTGAAGAAGCTTACAGAAGATTCCCTATAGGGATTGGCCGAAGCATTGCCATCAAATTTGCCGAGAGAGGCTGTCAAAAGCTGTTTTTGGTGGACCTTAACGAAAATGGATTAGAAGAGACACAACGCTTGGTGAAAGATGCTTCAGAATCAGTAAAGACCGTTCTCCATATCACCAATGTCGCCATCGCCTCTGAAGTCGAGGCCATGGTAAAGGCTTGTGTATCGACCTTTGGACGAATCGACTTTGCTATGAACAATGCCGGCATCGCTCGTGGCGGGGCCAGGACCACGGAGACCACGACGGATATGTATGAAGCAATGGCCAACGTTAACGAGAAGGGTGTATGTCAGCTACCCAAACTGTTCCAAGCCTATCAATTGTGCGAGACTCACACCAAGTCGTACAGGTCTTTTTATGCGAGAAGTTCGAGATCGACCAAATGCTAAAGCAAGAGCCATCGCCAATATTCTCGGGCCCCAAAGCTGAGCGAAATGTCCGTGGATCCATTGTAAACACGTGCTCTCTGGCCGGCTTCGCAGTATTAGCAAATCTGTCTGCCTACACAAGTACAAAGCACGCAGTTCTGGTGCTCACGAGGGTCGATGCCAGACAATACGCACCGCATCAAATTCGGGTCAACTCTGTCTGCCCTGGGTTTGTACCGACACCGCTGATGACTGGGGCGGGCATGGGGGAAGGGTTCCTGAAAGCTACCAAGGCCGAGAGTCCACAAAACCGTTTGACAGATCCAGAAGAGATTGCAGAGGCGGTGGTGTTCCTTTCTGGAAGTACTGCCGCCGCAATAACTGGAGTGAATCTATCTGTTGATTCAGGGGCAGGGCTGTTCCACGTCTACTAGCGGAATAGCCCATCTGACTGCAGCACATGGGCCTCTTCTGTCCTGCAGCCTGAAATATCAGCCGTTCAGACCCTCTCCTATGAAGCATACGGACGACTCCGGCGAGGCATCAATCGATGTTGTAGTACCTGTCAGAGCCTGCCATTCAGATCTGGTAGTAACAGAGAAGCGCCTGGAGAGTACAAGGGGTGGCATGTGGTTAAAAAATGCCGACTGAGGGCCTACAGCATTATGCAAGTATCTATCCTATGAATGGCGGGCGTCTTCGAATAGAGACCCCCACACGGGCCTATCACTGCAATCACCTTGCCTCTCAGAGTCGCCGTGACTCCTTTGCTACTAGTAGCTTTTTGAGCAGCTCGAGATAGAGCAAGGTCATAGCTGATTATTCAATCCCTCTCGCTCATTCAATGCCCTTCTCTGTGACGTTTGCCGCCGATCCAAGACGGCCGGCTAGAATGGCCAGATATCTGATTTGGTCGGTTCCTGATAGACATCCCAAAGTATGGGTATCGGCCGCGTGGGAGCACAGAGTTTGGTGGATCCTAAATTGGGAATTTTAAGGCACAAACCCTATAGAGAGATGGCAGGCCCGAAGTCGCATCAATAACCTTGCACGCTGATGCTGAACGCAACGATGAAGTCGAAGCAAATAACGCAAATTTGGCTGGTGACATACAACCTTTGAAATGCTCATAGAGTCGGTGTTTCTATTTAACTAAGTTATCCTAATTAACGACCCTTCTTTCCACCCGACCTGTCTCACTTTATCCAACCCGCCCTTCTCAGAAGATACAATGACGGTCACCGTCCCAGTGGATGACTTTCTGCGTTAAGGTGAAAGCCAAAGGAGAAGATGGTAGGAAATCTGTTAGCATCGGTCAAACCTGGGTATTGCTGGCTGGTCCAGCAAAACACCTCTCAGGAATCCTGGAGGAGCCGTTAATCAAGCGCTCTGATTGGCTGTAAGGCTTGCCATCGCCAAGACCTTGAATACTGCAGCCAATCACAGTGCTGAACGGCTGTCTTCATTCATTTCTGTGAATGACCCTGCCAAGCACTTGTGGCACATCTGGCACATGAATATCTGCTGCTCAGTCGCGGCACTCGCACCCTCAGACATCAATCTCAACAATCTCATCTTCTGGTCAACTGGTCGACATCATCCACAGGTCAACTGGTCCTCATCCTCAGGTCAACTGGCTCAGGTCAACTGGCGCAGGACATCATCACCGGTCAACTGCTCAATAATCACGTGACCAATCCATACTTAGGTCAACAAAATCAGTCAGGTAGGTGGGGTATCTTGGTTGGCCAGCCTCAGCTATTCCAGAGCTTTGGCCTTCATCTCCTTTTCAATTCCGTACAACGGTCGCCGCTAAGGAGATAAGGTTCGTGCATTGACATTACTCCAATTGGACGCCCAATTGAATTAGCAATACTACCACCGCTCGGATCTGGTGCCGTAAAGCAGACGGCAAAGACCGATCCACTAGTAGCGCCTGCAATACCAACCCACGGGGCACCCCACGGGGCACCTGGCCACCCCTCCGAACCGGTTTTAGTGCTGTCCACACTGTTAGGTTGAAGCCAGAGCGTCGGCCTTGCCCTCCGAAGAAGAGAGAAGCAATTTCGCTACCCCACCGAACTGCTAGTGGCATAAGAGGAACAGAGCGGACTGGTGTCGGCATCATTCCCGCAGCAGCTGCTCGAGAAGAAGTAGCAAGGTTAGTGAGGTTCTCAGTTTGCTCCCACAGCAGCAACAGGCGGGGTAGAAGCTAGAAAAGTTTATTCAGATTTCACCAGCGAGCCGGCAATCTTGGCCCAGGTTTCAACCGCCTCGACTTTGCACCACACCATGACTCAGGTGCCCGAAAACCTCCCGACTTTGAGAAAGGATTGTGTGACTTACGAGGTGCTATAGTATTCTTTTGTCCATTTCTTGCTCTTTTGATTAGGCGGAGACAACCATTTTATCCCCTTGAGCTTAAGGTATTTTTAGGATGGACAGTCTTTCTAACGTGGCTTCTTATCAGATTCCTCATCGCAAACCAGTTTCTGGCGCTATTCGAGTAATCGTTCCACCTTGCGTGGCTGGCCGTCTAAAACAAGAACCCAAACCTTCTCGCCGCGATTTACCACTTCGCCGGCCCCATGGTTCTGGGTTTCTGTAAGGAGTACGAGTCCGAGGCCACCTTACAATCGCATCTACATTCTCCTCCCCCGTGATCCCGTCTATTATGGTGATTTCAGGTTTCGTGGATGAAGGATGGTGATTCCTATCTATCTACGGCACAGTCAGGAAGGCTTTATATATCGTGCCAAGAGAGCATGACCACCTTGCCAAGACCTCTGTCCTTTAGCAAGTGTCCATAACACCGTCACCCTGCCTATAAACATAGCTGTCGCCTTGGCGGACAGGAAACCTCACAGTTTCACTAGCGGCGCGTGCGACCCACAACCATGAACAAGCGACCGGCAAGCGACCTCAGCACAATCCTCGGAGAGACCAGCCAAGTGCTGCCGCCCCGGAAACGAAATGCGCGTCAACGAGAGCGCAACCCGCCAGCACCCCCACCGCCGTTGTACCGAGCATCCGTTGACGAAGTCGCGGACGCGAGCGCCGTCGCTATCGGGTCGACAGCGGCCGAGGCCGCCGACAATGGCATCATCGAGCGGATTAAGAAATGCCTCGCGCGCGCTCATCACCCGAGCACCCCCGAGGCAGAGGCCAAAGCCGCCGTCCATTTGGCATCGCGCTTGATGGGCCAATACAATGTCTCCCAAGCCGAAGTCCTCGCTCACGAGGACGCCTCCGTACGGCAGCAATACGCGGGGCAGAGTGTGGTTTCGCTGCGACATACGGACGGCGACAAGCGGAAGGGAGTTCGACATCAGACATATGTCAACGACCTGTGTTCCGCGATGGAGTGCTTTTTCAACTGCAAGTACTACACGACTGCGGAGCTCTTCCACATGACGGTGACGTTCTACGGCATTGGCGAGAACACGACCGCCGCGGCCATGTCGTTCGAGATGGTGTATAACTTGGTCAACGAATGGGCACGGGCCTACAAGGGTGGCAACCCTAGGAATAGCTATCTTCTAGGCATTAGCAGCAGCTTGAAATCGATGGCCCTGATAGAAAAAGCCGAGGAAGAAGATCGCGCGCGCAGAGCGGAAGCGGACGCAATTGCGGCCAGAGAACGAGAAGAAGAAGCGGAGCAACAAGCTCGCCTGGACCGGTTGGCTCCTCTTCGTGAATCTCCCTCGGCCGAGCATCAGCAATTGGAAATCGACGCGAATGCCGGCGTGAGTAACGTTGCTGAGAGCAGCCACTCCGCCACGAGGCCTCCGGATGATGAATCCTACCTATCGGAATCGGAGAGCTTTCGAGGCTTCGACTGTGACGACGACCACAACTCCTTGGATGAGGAATCTGGTAGCGAGGACTTCGTCGAAACTGACTTTAAGGTCGAGCCCGGAGACCGTGTCAATCCCTTTATCGACGTGGACGATGAGGTCCAACGCCTTGTCAAAGTCGAGCCCGAGGTATCTGAGGGTTCCTCCAGGCTGTGGTCAGCGTCGCTTGCGGGGCTAGGGCCGCATGAAGAGATATCCTCTCTGGGACGATCCCCGGCTACTACACTCTCAGCCGAGACGAAGGGCACTGCGATTAGGACAGAGGAGCAGGAGCTGGATAAGGAGCTGAAATGGACTTCACACATGCAGCTTGTGACATTTCGTGAGACTGCTGCTAATATTGCTGATGATTTCCTCAAAAAGAAAGGCACGAAACTCACACAGCGATCCGCCAACTACGGTTGCATACGGGACGTCAATGCATATAGACAAGGAAAGGCAGACAGCAGGAAGATCGACGTACGCAGGAGAAGGATTACGGAATGATCAGGGTATGGCAACGACCTTTGGCAAGCAGAATCTACATGTACTTGGGGTCTCGGCCATTATTTAGAGGAACGGTGGCCTAATATTTAGTCTAAGCTTTCTGTCCGTCGTTTTATACAGGACTGCCTCGATCGTCGGCCAAATCCGAGACCAGATCCGATGCCTCGTGATCTAGCCACGCACGAGGGACGACATGTCGGCATGATGAAGCAAGGATAACCAAGCCGTGGCCGGGCTGCTCCACCACGTCCGCAGCTTCGGACCACCTCCGAGCTTCTCCAAGTCGAGAGCGAATATCGAGAGTGCGGAGGTGCCGACATCCTAGGTATAAAAGTAGTGGTATAGTCGACACTTACTGGCTGGGCAACCCCTCATAACTTAGTGGTCAGCTCGTTGATTTGTCCTGCCTTGAAACTTGTCAACATGGCAGGCCCCCGGTTTCGGCGAAGCTCACGTTCTGTGGAAGATGGCCGTCACCATACTCCCAAGACGACACGGAGAAACATTATTGTCGTCCTTATCGCTGGTTGGGCAAGCTTCGTATTTGGTTACTCGAACAACGTGATCACCGGCACCCTCGCTCAGACCTCTTTCAATGCAAAGTTCCTCAATAACAGCCACGCGAATTCCACCATCAGCGGTATCCTGGGAGGGTAAGTGTCACCTTGCATCTCCCTGCCGACAAAAAGGCACACGCGCTTTGGCCATGGTCACTCACACTGCTGCAGATTTCTGGGTGGAGCATTTATTGGCTCTATCATTCAAGCTCCTATATCCTTGAAATTCGGGAGGCGCACCTGCAACGCATCCGCTGCGGCGCTGTTAGTCATTGCTGGTGCTCTACTGGCTGGGAGTGTCCATATTGCAATGTTTATTACCGCCCGGGTCTGCACAGGAATCGGAGCTGGAATTCTGACCAGTAACAATCCGGTCTACGTCAGCGAGATTTCGCCTCCATCCACGCGAGGACTTCTCACCAGTGTCCATGGAGTCGGGATTACATTCGCCTATGTCTTTTCCAGTCTTCTGGCATTCGGCTTTAACTACGTCGATCATCCTTATCAATGGCGGCTTCAGTTCGTCGTCTACACCTTCTGCTCCCTGATCCTCCTGATCTCGATCTACTTTATCCCAGAATCTCCGAGATGGCTAACGGCAAGTGCTTATGGATATACTCCCGTCTCGGTTCCAGGATCAGTCCAACTGACGATTGATTCTGAAATAGGAAAAAGAGCGATATGACGAAGCCCGAGCCGTGTTGGAGAAACTCCACACTTCAAATGACGGCGAGAGTGAACGCTGGGCTCACGCTGAGATGATGCAGATCAAGGCTCAGGTAGACGCAGACAGAGTAAGACCTATCTGCTCAACGTCACTAAAGTCCGATCGAGCTAATCGCCATATGCGACGGGCTAGAACAAACAAACAGGCTGGCTGTACATCCTCAAAACTCCTTCTATGCGAAAGCGAGCTGTCTGTTCCATTGTGATCTGGATTATGAACATCGGCGCTGGCACTCTTGTTGTTGGGACATTAACTCCTCGGCTGTTCGGCGGTCTCGGTTTCAGTACAACTCTCCAATTAGGTTTGTCTATCGTCTGGGTCTGTTGTGCCACTATTGGAGCTTCCATCAATGGATTTCTGGTCGATCGATTTGGGAGACGACCTCTCTTCAGTGAGTGAGACTAGGCCTCGGTGAGGAAAGGGCTTGCTAATTTCGTCCCAGTTATCGGCGGCTACGCGACCTCTTCTATGTTGGTCATTGAGGCGGTTTTAGAGAAGTACTATATTGGTACGACTTATAAGCCGGGATTGAATGCTGCGACGGCCTTTTTCTTTATTTATATCCTCGTCTGGGGCGCCTTCCTCGACAACACGACTTATGTCTATATCCCAGAAATCTGGCCTACTCATCTTCGTAGCCACGGAGCTGCCATTGCCTATGTCTCTTATTACTCGGTGGCCATTGCAATAACCTCCCCTGCGGCTCTTGCGTTCTCTCAAATTGGATACAAGTACTATTTCGTCTTTGTGGCTTTGTGCGTTTCTGGCACCACTTACATCTTATTCCAGTTCCCTGAGGTGAGTCATGACCCTGATCTCTGGCACCAGCGGAGGTAATTAACGATTCTCTCTCTATTCATAGACTGCCGGTTTGACGCTTGAAGAGATTGGTGCCAAATTTGGGGACGAGGTCGAAGTCACTTTTGAAGACGCTGTGGCTTATGAGATGGAGGGGAAAGGAGTCCAGAATATGGTCGAGAATGTCAAAAATGATTGACATGTTCCAAGAGTAGAGGAGCTAAAAAGATCATCAAGACTCTCACAAAGATCTATGTCCCAGGTATTGAAGCCTTGAGATGGTCCTATTGGGAGTGTGTCACCCTCCCTAAGGACCATGATGAGATTCTATATTTTGGGGTCAACTGGTTGCCTAGGGAACAGTGTTTCAGCCTATTGCGTATCCCGAAAGTTGCCCTCCACAACCCCCGTTTTCCGCACCCCCCCTCGCCGCTTTACTCAGGCTCAGGAAAGTCGTCAGAAGTGGTCTAGACAGGTGGGCGGTGCTCAAAAAGGAATGTCAAGTCTTCATAGCCTTGGCGCAAGCTCTTGCCAATCTGCCCACTTGCCAGCCGTCTACAACGGCAACCCGACGCCTCTTTGGTCAAATCAGTGGCAGTGCACAAAAGAAGGATAAGCTGACTTCTCATCAATAGGGCCAAATTGTCGGTACTCGCAAAGATGGCACTTCCTAGGGCAAGATCAGTCGGCCCTTCAGCCCCACAGCTCACTCTAAAATGTCCCATGGTAATGATCGACCTAATGCCACAGTACTACTACCATATATCAACATATGGAAATAGTTCGAACCTCTACCTCCCCTTCATTAATCCAACCCGTTGCCTCCCCAGCCATGATCCCATGAATGTAACAACTGCCCACAATTCTTACTGGATCGTTCTCATTCTCACCAAGCCTCACTAAAACCGGGACGTCGCACCCCAGAAGAATGCATACAATGTCCGACTTCTGTGCTTCGTTTGGCGCCATACCCAGTCTTCCGTTCCGCGTAAAGACAAGACGTTGCGTTCTGGAAAACCGCCACAGCCTCTCGACCGCGTCTATGGCCGACTGCGGAAAGTGCTCTGCTGCGCTGGTAAAGTAGCTGTCGAGTCTCTTTCCCGCAACAGAGAGGGACGCGCTCTGTGTCACAAAGCGGCCAAATGCCCTAGCTCCGCGAGACGGCAGCGGATATGGATAATGCTCTTTCAGCGGCAAATCAAGCAGGCACTCATAGCTGTCTGGAGCAGCGTGACCCTGCGTAGTGCGGTCCCCAGTAAGAGTGCGCCATAGGGCATCCCTAAGGGATTCTTCGGAGCCGTAGCCGTTTGTGCTGTTTTCTGGCTGGAAGATGGCGTGTTCTGGGCGAGGACTGGTGTGTTGCTCAAAATAAGCTCTACCAAGTCCGTCAATTGAATCGATCATCAGACCATGCACATCTAAAATGCGATCATCGTTCCGGAATCGAAAGAACGGAGTTAACATGCCGCTTGCGTGGTACGTCGAGTGGCTCCCACTGAAGAGGCGATAGTGATTTTTCTTCCTCCAGTCCGGAACCCAGGATGGCAAATCGTTCTCGACCCACCGACACTGTTCAAGAATCTCCAAGCTCCTTGCTGGGAGACGATTAGCATCATTCGATTGTTTTGCCGGTGAATTCACTCACTTCCATAAATGTACTTCTGGGTAAAGGAAATGTACACTTCTTCAACGGGCAAATTGTAGTCGGGATCTATTTGCGTAGATACTGCAGGTTCCATCAATCCCAGAATTCCATACACCTTGTCTCTCTGGTCGGTGGCATCCGATTTCCGGGCGAGATCTAAGAGGCACATGAATTGAGGGTCTCCGAGGCCAGCTTGTGTATGATGCTCAAGGTCAATGTGGATGATCCTGTTTCTATTGAGGCCCCCCTGGCCCAGACCAGCTGCTTCGCGTTCCAGATTGATGCAGGCAAAGAGAACGTCAACGTTATGTTGGCCAAATTTGTAGATAGCCCGGAAGAAATCTTCCCATATCACGGTTTTGTGCCCACAAAGAATGGGGGCTCTCTGGCCTCCCATGGACAGTTCTTGAATGATCCACATCCGATTCCAATAAGGTCTTTCGAGCAGCTTGCTGAACGCTACCCACACTCCTCGTCCAAGCAGTCCCGAGTATTGGCGCAGAGCCATTCCTAGAGCTTTGTCCGTTCCGGATTTGCAAGAGTTCGATAGCGTATGGATGAGGTCCATTGCGCGGCTACTGTCATCTGCTTCGGGCCCTAGCCAAACCACGACGTCGCGAGCGAGCTTATATATCAATCGCATCCGTTTGACTTGCAAGTCCCTTTCATCGATATCTTCTTGATTAATACAAAGAGCATCGATCCAGATCCGGTAACGTGACTTTATGGGCTTCTTGTGTTGTAAAACGCGCAGCGCTGCTTCCAGGTTTGCCTGAACGATGACTCTCTTCCCGTTGACAACAATTTCCTTTTTCTGATCTCGCTCGCCCCAAGCGTAAGAAAGGGCAACAAAATCTCCCCAGGTGAAGCGGTTCTTCGGAACACCCATCCCGTCAGTCTTTCCGAACTTCCTCTCAGGGATAGTGTGAGCCATATCTACCGATAACTCTTGACAATCTTCTGTGACCCAGTCTAAGGAGGGAGCAGCACCTTCTCCAGACTCGTCAATGTTAGACCAATTGTTATGCGCCAGGGAGTAGTGTTCGAGGTTACAGTGGATGAGATTCTCCTGATTCGGCTTTTGCGGGTTGCTTGAAGAACGTCCCCGTGCATCCTGAGGAGTTGGAAGGATTGTGATTAGGCGAATCTCCTCTGTTGTAGTATCAAGAGGTTTGTACTCCATCTAGATAGCGGCTATGTCTGCCGATCACGTAATCCGGCTAACGTGGATGAGAACTGATGCTAGTTGAAAACTTCTGCTGATCAGCTGTTGGCAAAGACGATGATGATGACGGCGACTATGTGTTGGTAAGAGGCTGGTCCTCGACCGTAAGTGAGTAGAAAAGACAGAGTGCTTTCAATCAATCTTTACGATCCTTGGCACCTCCCTCCATCCTCATATTCTTGACACCTATAGAGGCAGATATGGCTATACGTGACGGCCTCTACACTGGTAAGTGGGCATTGGGAATTTCGGGTGGGACTCAAAATTTTAACGCCCTAAAAGCAGATTCTGGTCATTCCTTCCTGCGCACCTGGGACAGAAAGGCCGCATCTGTCATTGGCTGGGCTCTAGGCGCCAGCCTTGGCTGAGAAAGTGCGCATAGGGGCCCCAAACTGGGGCCAAGACTTTATCTTTGCAGGCTGGTGTCCTTTTTTGGCTCATGGCAACTTTAGCCGGGCGTGATGGGCCAAAGCTCACCCACTATTCAGGATAAAGCAGCAGCTGCTCAGGTCCAAGGCGGAAATGGAAATTGCTGAGGGCAACTTTCGGGAAACGCATAGTGCTGTTGTATCTCGCTGATCAATGGTGGGTATATAAAATCTCTAGATTCCATCAATAAACGGAGGACAGTGGACTCCTGATTTTCACAATCTGGCAGAATGACTCGGGACCGCCGCATTGGGACACCGCAATCGCCCATCGCCGCATCGGGACCACCCCATTTACCGAAGCATCGGTCACACACGGTTCCTGCTGGCTGATCCAGTAAAACACCTCAGCTTTCAAGTGTCCTGGAGGAATTGTGGCAGACACTCAATTGGTGAATCAAGGACTCTGATTGGCTGTGAGATTTTCCGTCTCCAACAGGTCGTTGCTGCAACCAATCACAAGGAGAAAATAAATGGCGGAGGAAGTTCAAAAGGAACCTCAGCCTACCTGTCCTCTCAATTGTTCCAACAAATACTATCTGAACGGCAATGCTGCCAATTATGGGTTCTGTGGCGAACGGCGAGACTCCTCGCGCCATCAAAACCCGAATCTCCCCCCATAAACCGCCTGCAAAGGCTGGAAAACAGACTGATTGGCATTCCATATCATATGCATCCTAGCACTTCAGAAAAGTGGTGCATCACAACATTCCCTTGCATTTCTCAAACCTCAACACAACTCTGAACCTTTTATCAATCTGATTCCCCCCTTCATCCACCCACTACAACCAGCAATTCCTTCAACCCGGCCTCTGCATCACCGAAGCATCCCCCTGCCTCCAAATGACATTCAACACCCACTTCTTAATCTTCCACAACCCATCCCCCTCATCCCTCACAAGATCAATCCAATACTCTCCACCCACCAAAAACTTCGGGCCATCTGGCTCCTTTCCCCTCCCAGGCGGACAATGCTGCGCCAACGCATAAGCAGTAAGAGAAGCAGTACCAGCTCCATCCTTAACAGCCACGCGGACATTGCTGATCATATGCGTGGTATCCATAGGTCCGACTTGATCGAGGACTTGTGTGTGGATGGCGGAGAGGCCGTTGACGACTCTTGTGTGACCATCGTTTAGTTCGAAGATGACGTCTTCTCCGGCAAATGCGGAATTGAAGATTGAGATGTCGTTGCTATCGAAGCCTATGACGGCGCGGTATAAGGCATCGGTGATGGCTTCGCGTGGGGTGAGGGAGGTGAGGGTGTGTGGGTGTGACATTGTGAGGAGATGGTGTGAGACAGATACTTTTCAGTGGGTGTTGGTGCTGATTGCGTTTCCTTATGTCTTAGGATACTGTGGAACCGTCGATGGCCAGGATATTTATCCCTATGGGTACTTCTCTGGATGTACAAAGAACATAACGGTGATAAACGGACATAATGTAGGCCCGTCGTACATGTAACTCGGAATTTTCCAATCCATTTTCACCGGCGCGCCCACTTAAGCATGCTTTAACAGGAACAGCCAGGAAGTAAGGTACTGGTACCTTAGGTACAGTATTGTAAGTTATGCTGGTGAGCTGTCGCCCACCTTATGTCCGTTTACCACCGAGGCTTGATGGTCGGCTATGCGGGTTTGTAAATCAAGCAACGAGCAGAACTGCCGGCTATGCGGGCTCGTAAATCAAGCAACGAGCAGAACTGCTGGCTCTACGTGGCACAAGCATCTCTTTGATTCCATTGGTTTGAGCTGCAGCCAGAGCTTTTGCCGCTGTCTCTTTGTAGAGAGGAGTCCAAGCTGCTCGTACCGTCGATATGCCAGAGAGCTTGTCATCTTTGTCGAACTGAGGCTCGCTATTCTGACGAAGGATCTGTTTTGATGATTTAAGACTGCTTGCCGCCAATGTGAGAAGCGTCCCTCAGCAAGTTCTGGGTCTAACTGGCCGTATTGTCACCAAGTTTGGGAATCTTCCACGGATTCCACGGCTCCTTTAATTTTCCAATGCACCCAGTGATATCGGTATGTGATTAAATGAGCTTTGTCCAGATTGTGCGAGTAACCTGATTGAGATTCTCAGGGAACTGAAGGAGACTGAAGATGATAATTCAGTTGTAAGAACAGTCGGAGAACCTCAAAAGGCAGGAGGCGCCGCCTCGGCCGCTAATCAATCCCGCTGCACAGGATTCGCGAATCCCAAGGGCACACAGCTAGTCAGCAGTGACCTCATTGCGTCAATAAGACAGAGCAATAACTCCGACTTGACCGTATCCGCGAGGGATTTTGTGGCGGCTCGTCTCTGGACCCAATCGAGCAGGTACATAGAGCATGAGTTGGTTGATTATTGCTCTCCAAGACGCTGTCTACGGTGGTGCCGTAGGTATGCTGGAGGCTAAGCGCTCAAGGAGTGAAGACGCTACCTGTGTTCCAACAAGAAGCACCCCCTCGAATGGTCAGAGGTCCTGGCGGAGAGCTTAGAACGGATTGACATTTCGCCTTCTCTAGGAAATATCGCTCCTGCAGAGACTGTCTCCAGTGTGACTACGTCGTCTATTGTCGTCACAAGTATATCAAGGACAATCTGGACCGGGACAACCACCATCGTGATGAAAGTTTCTAGTGTCATGGATATCTGTACCGTTGATACAGTTGGCCGATGGTGATGTCGGACTTTGAGGTTGTACAATACAGCCTCACATAGTAAGACAAGTTGAGAGGTAGGGATTTGGCCTTCTTCCACAGAAGGTCAGAACATGAGAGATTCAGTCATACCGCCCAAGGCGTCTGTCCTCCTCACATTGCACGTGTATTGAAATGGCCCACTGATGAAAAAGATCGTACACGTAAAGGTAACAAAGCCAGGAAACCTGATTACCAGCGGAATATTGATCCGACGGAGTTGGAGAGAGGTGATGGATTATGTCAATGTCTTCTCATTGCCGAGAAGAGGGTATCAAAGTCTATACAACTGTCCCTTTGTGGCCTCGGAGAATACCAAGCTTGACGCTCGTGGAATCTCCGCAAGTAATGGTACAATCATCCGAATATCATCAAGCGCCCAATTTTTCTTGGTTCCGCTGGTTGACGCCGTGGGCCCATCTCTTTCCGACTTCATAGCTGCTGATCATAATGGCACACGCCGGTGCAACCTTGAGGCACCGGGCGGTCCATCCTCTGAATAGGCCGCTGAGCCCTTCTTCCTTGAAAATGTGGTACAAGAATCTCGGCATGGGTAAATCTTCAGGCATTTGTTGGCCTTTCTTCGCAACGACTCTGGCTGCAGCCACGGAGGCGGCGTCATCTCCGGCGTGGTGGTACACCTGTTTCCTGGTCTTGCCAACATCAAAGGGCGTGGTGACAAAGGCAGCGACCGCGCCTGACCCGGCCCCTGAGAGGAAGCTGTCGACAAAGGTGGTGGTGTGGGTTTCCTGTGCCGGAGCCAGACCGCCTCCGGTCGTGGAATGCCCGGCACTCAGCGCGTTTCCGTGAGCCGCCTCTCGGACATCTGTCAGGCTGTGCCGGAGGGTTTCGTATCCCCACCAATAAATACCCGAGAACGGCACGTCGCGCCACATGGTCAGGGTCAGACCACGCCACAGAGAGGTGTACCCTTGCGTTTGAGTCATACGGTGGAGGCCGAGAAGGGTGTCTCTGAAAACGCCCGTCGTACCGCCATGGGCAGCCTGCATTCTGGTTCGAAACATCTCAATGGGTGAGACGGCAATGGCCGCGGCGATGCGAGCGATAGAACCGCTGACGAGAGGCGCATACGTGTCGCCGGCAACTCGCCTCAAAGGACTGGCGTGGTTGTATCGAAGCCAGTCGTAGCCGGTAAAGTAGATGACGTTGGCAGGGATGGCCATGACCAGAGTCGGACTTAACCCACGCCATAACGTCAGGGGACCTTCGTTCTTTGCAATCTTTCTCAGGCCGTCGTATGTCGAGTGAAATGTCTTCCTTTGGGTCTCTTCGACCGCACACTCGGCGGCAACGGCACCAGCGGGGGGATTCCCGTTCCCAGCCAGGCAGAACTGTCCATTGTCACCGACCCAAAACACTTCTCGGCAACACGAGTGGACCCCCAAATCCGGAGGCAGTTGTTTGAACGAGGTCGTGTACGCAGCAAACGGAGAAAGGTTCAGGGGCGAACGGGTGAAAGATTGAGACTGTAATCGTACACGAACGACATCGAGCGGCGTTACTGGATATGTCAGCATGCTCCCCGGCGCACAGGACCTTCCGTACCAAGAAGAGAGGTAATGATGCTGCCCCACGTCGCTGAGACCATCCGCTGTGTGGTGGTTATCTCGGGGGCATTTGATCCGGCCATGTCGCTGGCCTTCTGCTCCGCGACCTGTATTCTGTCATGCCGTTGACCTGGTGCATCATGCTTGATCGTGTGCGCGGCGAGCTCTTCGTGCTCCAGCGCCGATTCTGACGCGATGGAGTAGGACATCCGCCTCGCGCGGACGTCGATTCAGTCTTGAGCCCGAGGTCGAGATGGGGATGACACTCAATATTGAGGGGGGCAATGACGAACAGAAAGTTGGGTTGAGCGAACTTTGTCCGATCTCGGCTGGAAGAAAGACGCCGGACACTAGTCCCAGAACAGCATAGCCTGGATAGCAGAGGCCTCCGCTTTTCACGTCTGTACGAGAGAGAAAACGAACTGAGCGAATCCATTATTTCTGCGGCGACACCTGAGAGGCCTCAACAGCAGCCTGTGACGCTGATGGCGGTCCTGGCAACGGCCATAAACAGCCCTCCCCGATCACAGCGCTAGCAAGTACTGCCTACTCATTGACCTCAAAATCGATCGCCGAAACGTTGATGTGTCAGACGGTTAGCTGGAGCCAAACAGTGAACAACCAGGTCGGGTGAACTTCTCTGCATTTAGCGAGCAATCTGGCGAGTTGCATACAAGGCTTCACACATGCCTCGAATCCTCCGGGGTGAGGAGTATATGAACAGGTTTGGCATCCTGCCCTTTTCCTGAAACACTGCGGATGCACTTGCTGTCACAGATCTGCTCTTGTGGCTGGCTTATTGTCGTCATGACACGATGTGGTTCGCCTCGAGAATCGTTTTCACATCGGCCTGGCAGTGAGTCGCATGTACCGACAAGCCCAACGATGAATCTCGTTGATCCAATTCTGCAGCCTCCGGATCCCGACAATCGAAGCGCACGTCGCACGGCAGATATTCGGGGCGGTGCATCCATCCCAGTCGCCGGAATCCTGAGCAAAGCTGGCCTGGAGCACCCAAACACGGTACTCTGCTCCGAAGGACGGAGGGGCTTCCCAGAAAGAGTCATCTTCCGTTGGCGGAGGAACTAGTTGGAGCATGCCCTCTGCACGCCACTTCCTGTCTATTGGAGTTGTCATGAACCAATTTGGTCTTTGGAGGAATTTTTCCGTCGCATAAGAGGCTATTGTGGCTCACAGAACTGTCTGATCAGTGATGGGGTTGGGTAGTTGCCTGCCTCGTCTTTGGAAGCGATATCTGTATGTTCAGTTTGGTTCATTCGTAAGGGTGTTGTATGTTCTGTCATTGAACAAGTGAAGGGGGATGAGGGATCAATTCACATGTACCCAGGAGATTTTAACGAGGTCTTGGATAATGCATGGGTAGTGATTATGTATTGGCAGACAAACTACGAGTGTGTAGAGTGTATGAGTGGACGTCGGTGGTGTTGGAACGTGGAGACAAGTAGAATGGCTCGACCGATGTTTTGACCAGAGCTCCTGTTGTGGCGGGGCGGGGTTTAGGAACACTGGCCCGCAACGATAAGATTAGATCAGAGATAACACTGGCCGCAACATTGCTTGGCTCATGACCATCCGGGAAGTGGAGTGAACGCTCTCGACAGTAAAGGTCAAGTCCGTTGGAAAGTGTTCCAGTGGCAATAATCGACCATGTCCGACAAGATGAAAGGATCAATGTCTGAACTGGAAGAGTTTCGCCAGCAGTGGAAGGAGGAGGTCAGCGCACGAACCAGGAAGACTGACAAAAGGCCTTCCCAAGGAGAGTCATCTGGAAAGACAAGAAGAGCAAGTGATGGGCGGCCAGAAAGACTGATCAACAAGCCTCCCACTCGCCACCCGGCCGCGGATGTCGCGAATGAGTCTGGACACGACGGTGACGATCAACAGCCGGGGGACCGCATGATCCGGAGGATCGAAGGTCTCGCCGTTCGGGAAGTGGACGAGGACGACTTTTCAATAATGCCAGGATCTTCGTCCGAGCCTCAGAGCGCTTTGGAGCATTACGAGAGAGCAGTGGAGAAGGAAAGCCAGGGAAACCTTGGTGACAGTTTATCGCATTACCGCAAAGCGTACCGACTGGACGCCAGAGTAGACCAGTCATACAGGAACAAGCACTTTCCTGCCAAACCACCGCCGACGAATGTCAATCCATCGAATGCGGCAGTCACCGTGCCGTCGACGGCCCACCACTCATCGAAAGAACCCCACGAGTCGATGTCCATCTCTCAACTGATCAACAGCTTTGCCGATACTCCCATGACGGGTGCCGCTCCCATCATCGAAGGGGATCGTTCTCCCCCGTGTCCTATAAAGAAGCTGCCCGCGGAGGTGTTGCTGGACCTCCTTCTGCATGTTGGCGTCCACGACCCGGCCACACTCGTGCGGCTGTCTCTGGTCTGCAAGAAGTTGGCCTACCATGTATGGACGGAGAACCCCCTGTGGAAACGGGTTGCCCTGGGACCCGAATTTGGGTTGGCCAGCCAGCGCTACCACTTTGCCACGGATCTGCAAGGTCGCGAAGCGATATTCAAAGCCTTGGAGGAGAATAGCGCCGAAGAGGTCGTGCCCCCCTTGTCCGAGTTCGAATTCCCCAAGGACACTCTCTGGCGTGAGATATTCCACAACCATCCTCGAATCAGATTCTCAGGAGTGTACATCTCGACTGTCAACTATACCCGGCCCGGCGGGGCCTCTGCCACACAACATGTGTGGAGCAATCCGGTCCATATCGTCACCTACTATCGCTATCTCCGCTTCTTCCGCGATGGCACCTGCATCTCCCTCCTGACCACCAACGAACCCGTCGAAGTTGTCCATCACTTGACACCTGAGAACCTGACTCTCGTTCGCGGCAGCAAGAAAGACCAGGTCCATTCTGTGAACTTCACCTCTGCCTCCGCTCACACTCCGACCAACAAGGATTCCATCTCCACGGGCGGCATCGTTTCTGCTCCACCCGCCGCGCACGCTGTGATGAAACATGCTCTCCGGGGCCGCTGGCGCCTCTGCCATCCTGCTCTGGTGGGCACATCTACTGCTTCGCCGGAGAGCGGACCAACCATGGCAGCAGGAGACCTCCACATTGAAACCGAAGGCGCAGGACCACGGTACATGTACACGATGCTCTTATCCTTGAAGTCGTCGTCGAGATCCAAGAACGCGACCAAGAACAATAAGCTGCAGTGGAAAGGGTTCTGGAGCTACGACTCGCTGACGGATGATTGGGCCGAGTTCCAGTTGAAGAACGACAAGCCGTTTTATTTCTCGCGTGTGAAGAGTTATGGATTGGGCTATTAGATGTTCAAAAATTGGCCGGGCGGACGTCCATTGCGACTTGGACATGCGCTCGATTTACAACCTTGCATGGAACGGCAATGAGTACCGCCGAATGAATCCAAATGTGCTCGTACAGAGATCTTGCCAACAACAGTCCACGTGGCCATCTTTCTTCCGCCATGTTCCTTCCGATTTGTTCTTCCTGGCCTCTAGTGGATGGCTTCGTTGAGAACATCGCTGACATGATATTGCTCAGACATACCTTGTCTGATACTCCAATACAACCATTGTAGCCTTTTATGATAACCATCTCAATTATCGACCACTCCCCATCTCCCTCCAAATCCTCACAATCTCCAACTTCTCCCACCCGGCCGTCTTCCCACTCGTGCCCACCGTCTCCGCACACCACTTCTCGCCGTGGCTGCCGCCGTTCTGATCTCTGTCCCACGCCCGAATCCGTGCTTTCACTTCCTCGGGCCGATTCTGCTTGCAAAGCAACACATACGCTACGCCTTTCGAGCTCAGGATATCCGGAATTTGCATCAGCAGCCGATCCGTGGTCTCCATCCCGTCTCTGCCGCCGGCGTAGGAGAGCGAGAGGAGGTGTGATTCGGTCGCGTATTTGTCTTGCTTGAAAGACGTCGATGGAGACGCAGATACGGGCGACGGCGACGGTAATGTAGGCACTTCCACCGTTGGCACATATGGCGGGTTGAAGACCAAGACATCAACACTGCCGGACCGAATCGTGCTGCACAAATCGGCACAGATGCTGCCCAGGTAGATGGCCTTCGATCCGCTCTCCACCACGGCCCGAGATACGGTCTGGCTCGTCGCGGTGCACGCGTTACTGTTCACGTCGACCCCGAGGCTCAGGATTGGAATCTCCTGGGTACCAAATATCGCGGCCGCGTTGGCGGTCAAAAAAGCGATAACAACGCCCGAACCTGTGCCGACTTCCAGGAGGGTCACGGTGGTCGGGGCGGGAGCCGTGCCACAAGCACTGGCGGTCAGACCGAAATGAGCTCGAAGCCAAGTGGTCTCCGATGCTGAAGAGAGCGTGTCGAGAAGGAGGAAAGAGTCCTCAGCCGGTTCGTAGATGGTGTCAAAGGAGACGTGCGAGGTTGAGGGTGTGGGAAGCATTTTCCTCTCTCTCCTTTGCTGAGGCCTCTCCTTGGACTGATGAATGAAGAGGAGAATGTTTAATTCAACATTTGCAAATCAGGGAGAAATTCCTCGCGCACTGGTGGTTTTCACGCGGCAAAGTGTCAGTACAAGGAGGGTCGGAGTGTCCATAAGAGGTGCAATCCATATTAAGACCAAAGACCTCAAAGAACTCCGAGGCCGGAAACTGTAATCCTATTCAGCGCATACCTGGACTCTACAGTTTCTTGCCCGGTCGACGCGGCAAAACTTCGGCCAATCATTGCAGGCCTTGGTCTGGCGAAGTTGCATACCTCAATGGCAAGCATGCGCAAGGCTGTTGTGATTTGAGGTTGCTGGCGATGCCTTACCCTGCTGATCATGCCACTGTAGAACGTGACGGAGGCAGAATTTACAGCTCAGCGGTATCTACTCCATGCTGCAAACCTCGACATATCAACCTTAGGCCCTGCCGCGACAAAAGCTGAAGTGGAGTGGGATAACACACAGCGGTTTGTGGAACCTAATCGTCAGACTCACTGCGTGGAACAGCTGCTTTATCCCATGCGGACATCTGTGAGGGTCATCTTCAGCAGATACTAATCACATCGCCCTAAGTTCCGAAAGCTACGTCGTCCGGTAAAGGACCCGCGGCCACAGCACACAACAGAAGCCGTCGACTCAGGCCTTTTTGGTCAAGGCGCCCACAATGTGTGGGACTGTGCTCCACGCCTCCCACGTCTCAATGTCAACTTTATCCCAGCCGTCATCTTGCTCCGCGGCCTTCATCAACAGCTTCAGTGTGTCTCTCTTTAACTGACAACCCCCGGTCCAGAATGCCCAGCCGACGAGCATGAAGACGTTCTGCAGCATCAGGCCGAGGCTGCTCCCCCCCGCACGAGCATCCCCCGAATTCACGACGTGTTCGCAGACAATGAAGCGTCCACCTGGTTTGAGAAGGCTGTACAGTCCTTGGATCGTGGACTCGGGGAGAGGGACACCGCAGAGCACACGGACGCAGACGATCTCGTCGAACACGGCGCCGCCCGTGTCGGCTCGGGCCTGGTTGACCGCGTCGCTGAGCAAACCCTCTTTTGCGAGAGCGGGATAAAGTGACTCCTCTTCTGCACCACAGCTCAGGATTTTGTACTTGTCGCCTAGTCCTGCACGCACGGCGCGCTCACGAAGGTCACCGTGCATCGTCACCCCCGGTTCGACGCCATATATGGCTTTGATATTTGTCGGGTTTGAGAAGCGGAACAGCTGGTGGCCGGCACCTGGACCGACATCGAGCACGACACCCCGACTATCGGACAGCAGGGAATCCAGACAGTCTGGTGTGTTCTTTGCGGCAAAGTCTCCCGTATATTGCAGGAGTTTGGCGAACGTGCGGTCGCGGTATGCAGCGAAGTTCGTGACGAGGAGCTTGGGCTGGACGACCGCAGTTTCGAGGTGGCCTAAATTGGGGACCGGAGGATTAGCCAAGTTGGATGGACAGAGATCTCCATCAGAGCAGAGCCATATGGTGGGACAGACAGAACATGCTTGCCACCATTCCCAAGCAGGGTGATACATAGCCTAGCACCCGTTTCGACAGCGTCGGATCCTGACGGGGTGCCATATTGACTTGTGCCCAAAGCCAGTCGACTGGAGGAGGAAGAGGAGAGCTGGACCGGTGAGGATTCAGTATGAAAATCAGGTGGATACTAGGACAGTAGTCGCCCGGCCACAACGACGGTACAACAGGAGCTAGAGTATCAGTGGCATACGTCGTGGCTTTGTGGTATGTTATTCAACTCCGGTTTAGCCTGATTTGCATTGCTTCCCTCTGCTTCAAACTTGGACGGTTGCCGATACCAAATTGTTACCCTCTAGTATACCCGTGCAGATATCTCGACGCGAAGGGGATACAGCCAACTGCGGGGGGAACGACAGTCCGGTCGGTGATTGGTTGGCTTGTTCTGCTCAGTTCACGTCTGCGATCTCGTTCCGAGGCCCGAGAAAGTAAGTTTTGTGGCTTGTCTTTCCAAGGTAATGTGGGAAGCTATTGTTGCCGTTTGACCATCTCATATGGAGGAGTAACTCCCAGTATCTGTCAGCGTGAGAATATGTGAGTCACACTAAGCCAGCCAGATTCCTTGGCCTGGTGATGTGGAATATGCTCGACACCGATCCTTTTGCCAGTGGCAGACACATTAAAATACAGGAGATCTAGTCTAGATCTTCCTCAAACGTGTCACTGCTGGCTGAGGGCAATTGTAGGCAAAGATTACAACCCCGTGCACGTTCAGCCCCTCGCATTCTTGGCGGGAAAAGACGGAAAATCTGCGCCCTACTCACTTCGACCCTCACCCAGACGTCGCCGCTTTTAAACCACCACTTCTCTCGGTCGCGCTCACGCTCACGCTCACGCTCGACTCCTCCTCGCTCACCCTCCCCACTCACCCTTTGACGACGGTGTGCCTTTAGTCTGTGGGACCGCGTCTCAAACTTACAAAACCAATGGATCCAAAAATGGCCGGCAGCGCGACCACAGTGGCGAGGCGGTGGTCGCCAGCGAGACTTCCGGCTCAACCACTCCATCGCTGTTGAAGGGTTCCCCAGCACCGCCGCTGGGTGCCTCTGGTACTCACCAGGATCCATCAGCTAGTTCAGGAGGAACTCACATCCGTCTTCGAGTTGATCCTGTGAGGCCCAAATCATCCTGCGCCTTACCTGTTCCAGCCGAAGCCGAATCGAGGTCGCAAGCCAGGTCGCAGGCGACCCGACAAGCACGTGGGCAAAGATGCAGGTAAGAAGGTGGGCAAGAAGGTAGGCAAGAAGATAGGCAACAAGGTAGGCAAGAAGGTAGGCAAGCAGGTGGACAGGCGAGCGGGCAAGCAAGCGGGCAAGCAAGCGGGAAAGCAAGTGGGCAAGCAAGCGGACAAGCAAGTGGGCAAGCAAGCGGGCAAGCAACAGAGTAGGTGAGTGGGCAAACGATCCAGCAAGCGAGCCTAACGGTGCAGTCAGCCATATTACAGGAATCCATTCGAGCACTGGTCAGGATATGCTAAGGTGGTCTATTGAGACTGTACCTTTACTTTAGGGACGAGCTTGTTTCCCAGGGAGTCGATGCAACCGGGGCAGTTTACACCGTCTTTTCGTTGGGTGTAGAATGCTGTCAAATACGCTTCTCTCCCAGAGCTCCCAGAGGGTAAAAAAGAGTTCCTCGCCCAAAACGTCCCCAATTCGGACCGCCGGAAGTCCCAGATACCGGCCAGGCAGCAGTTTCCATCCTTGGACCGGACCACCCTCCAATAAATATGCTACAAGGTATTGATGCTTCGATTTGTTGCGTTCAGAGTTTGCTGGCATTCATAGCGTGCGGGTACTCACAACTTGCCGGCATCCGGCATTCAGAGTTTGCTCGCACTCGCAGCAGTTTGTTGGCACTCACAGTTTGCTGACAGTCGCAGTTTGCTTCTCTTCGCAGGTCAACTTCATCTCCCATGGTCCAAGTCTTTAGCTCTTTCAGATACGATCTTTGCAATCAATTCAACACTTTAATTTCCACGACTTTCTAGATCATTGCATTCCCACACTTATACATCAACATGAAGCTCATTACGATTATTGCAAATATGATTCCTACCATATTCTGTAATAGCGCCATTTACGATGCGTACTCAGGCCAGAACGAAGGGAGTCCAACAGGTTGCACAGGCGGAAGACAAGGACAAGTCACTCAGAGTGGAACGGCTAGGTCGAACTCTTGCCCGGATATATACACGTACAATGCCTGCACTCCCTCCCTCCTTTGAACTTCTGTGAAATTAACTTATCAACTATAGGGGCGAGTGACTGTGTTACTGTGGGCCAAGCAGCTTGCGTGATGTCGGGTGACTACACGGGCACTGCAGGAGGATGTTCTGTCGATGTGTACTCAGACGCCAATTGCGGGGACATTGTGCAAACAATCCCTCTCTTTAACCCAGGCGATTTTGAGAATGTCAATTATGCTTCATTCCTCGCTGACTGCGATTGGTGAGGAACGAGCGTAATAGGGTATCACGGAGCAAGCGGCGAGAGTAGACTGCGAAATGGGGTGGGGCTGGGCCGGGCTGAGGCATTGGGCATGTAACAAGTATGGTCTTAAAATGACGTATGATTCTGAATGTCTGTTCTATCTCAAAGTTGGGGGCGAAAAGGGATGGGCCTTAACTGCCTGCGCTAATCCGGAGGTGATCTAGCGGAAACGCGTAGGTGCGACTCATGCACGTGATAGGGCAGCCCACTCAGCTCAGGGCTGGCCAAACAACAGCCCAACCCTGAGCCCATAGGGCTGGGTCAGGGCGGCCCTGTAGGCTGCCAAGAAGAGCAACAGCGAGGTAGTGTCAACAAGGTAGCGACGACGAGGTGAAAAGTTTAAAGTGGTTTGTTGCAAATATTATTACTTTTCGAGCCGGTTATTATGCTTTTTAGTTTTAGCGGATATTGCCGTCGCTACCTTGCTCCTGCTTGTCGCTGGTCTGTCTCTATCCTCATTGTTGCTTTCGGGATGACCTGTTTAGGTAATTCCGGTGCTTTTGGGCACCCTTCAGGGCTCCAGGGCTGGGCTGAGGCATGCCTCAGTCCACCCCATCAGGGTTCAGGGCTGCCTGGAGCACTGCCCAAACCCAGCCCCAAGCCCCATAGACCTGACCCTGGCCCCGCCCATTTCGCGGTCCAGGCGAGAGACTCTGCAAATGTAACGTTCAGCTGAATATTCAGGTTGCCTGGTTAATCATGTTTCAGCCTGTCCGATCTCGCTTGGAATCGTGTATTTAAGCAGAGTAGAAACCTGGGATAGCGAGGACAGTTGAATCGTCGTCCACATTCCCACAAGTTGTGATAGAAGGGTGATGAAATTTTGGCTCATTGGTGGTGGCTTGGCGTTAGTGTCGCACGTGACGATAATCACAGGCATGTGATCGATGGCCACAATCGATCCACTAGGCTCGTCTTGTGTACAAGAACGCGTGGCATCTCAAGAGCTGGGAAGCACACACCATAGCCGTCACAAAGATGATCCTAAGATAGGGCTAAGAATGAACCGGTGGGCGCAGCTGGGCGAGCGTGTGATATAGGGCTAGTCCCCGAATAGGCATAGCCTGCACGGGGCATAGGAAATAATAATAATAATAATGATCCACTAGGCAGCAGTCATCATCTCAGTCTGCGCGAGAATGCGATTTGAGTCACTGACCGAAGATGGAAACACAATTTCCATCTTACTCGGGTTGCTTACTCATCCTGAACAAGTACCCGGTCTCTTTTTGGCTGAAAGATGGGCTACTCCAGCAGACAATTCTACCAGGATTACCGTTATTCGTTAGAAAAGGATTTCCTAACCTCCTTAGGTGAAAGGTTTCCATACGCTGAGCATGGCGGGTACCGTCGATGGGGTGATGAGCTGCACAAATTGACATTCGATGACCGTCAGCCGAATGTGGCTGCCGTCAGCGACGATGGCAAATACCTCGCTATTGGCCTCCAGCACGAAATCCACGTCGTCGAAACGGAGACGCTCTCCGTGCAGCAGGTCCTTCAAGGACACGATTCTAGGGTTGACGCTCTAGCTTTCCAACCAGGAGACTCGGACACGCTGGTCTCAGCGGCGATGAACATGTATGCCGGTTCCGCGCCCACGAAGCCAACGATTATATTCTGGAATCTGAAGGATCAAGCTTCGAAAGTTGACCTCGCTGGAGACGCAGATACCGTCGCTGCTCTGAGTATCGCCGCAGCGCAAGCTGTGGAATCGAAGCTCACCGCGGTTTCTCTGAATAAGACCGAACAGACTGCGATCAGCAATGCATTCAACCCAATAATCAGTCAAGCCCTCACGAACCACAACATCATCAACTACCCACGACTACACGGCCGCCTCGTCACCTTATTCCAATCCAAGCCATTTAGTCCCTCAGGCAAATGGATGCTATATCTGCCTGGCGACAGACCTCATTCGAACGACCGAGACGACAGATGGACTGTCAAAATATACTCCACGGCGGACCACAGAGACCTAGCGACCCTCGCCGGCCACACCGATTCGGTCGTCTGGACAGGCTTCAACGTTGACGAAACGCTCATCGGCTCCGTGTCCTGGGACAAGACGGTCCGCATCTGGATGTGGAACCCTGAAAACGGCCTGGATCCGACAGGCATTTCTGCTTCTGAACCGCTGCTCAAATTCAAATTCGAAACCTCCGGGCAGAACTGGACAGGCGGCTTCTCCCCCGACTCGCGCTTCTTCGCCGCGACATGCGGCGACGGCACAATCCATGTCTACAATCTCATCGATGGCACCACACTCTTCACGCACGATAGCGGCACACGCTGGTGTCGAGCACTCGATTGGCATCTCGACGGCAGTCGTAATCTCCTTTGCGTTGGCGGAGGCCAGGGCGGGAAATTGCTGCTTTTTGATATCGAGACGCAGGCTGTGATTCAAGAACGCACACTTGGCGTGGACCGCGCCAGAAACATCAATGAGCAGCGGCGTCGGTTCATGCCTCGTATGCTTGAAACAGGTGTGGTCCGGTTTGTGGATCGCGGGCGTAAGGTCGTCGTCTTCGCGAGCGGCGATGGATCTGCTGAGGTGTATGATTTGGTTGGGGAGCGGAAGTGGAGATTTGCGAGGGAGGGTGTTGATCAAGATTCGAGGACCGAGAAAACCACGAACGAAGAGGGTGACAACTTCGTTACTAGCATGGCAGGATTTCGAATGGAAAGTTGGGAGGACTTGAAGAAACAGCAGGTTATGCTTGCCACTATCGATGGTGATGCAGTGCGAATTTGGGCTGTGCCCATGACTTCAGATTGAAAGTGCCTGTGTTATTGGCAGCCTGGCTCGGGTGAAGACACCACTTTCGAGGCAGCTCTACTTCATCGTTTCCGAAGTCGTAATGCTTGTGTCTCAACCGAAGCTTCCCTGATAGCTTGAGCGAGATCAGAAATGGCTGATTGACGTGCTGGATCACAATACCTGCATGTAAAGGCCCCCGGCGCTCGATCGGAACATTTGCTCGATTGATTTTCCAGGTCCATTGCGCGACGGTGTAAAAGCCCTGTGGATTTGATCTTTTAGAGCTGCTGAAGCTCCAGTAATCGATTTGCCCGAATTCCTCGACTTCCTTTTTACCTATTCCATCGATCCTAGCTCCTCCCACCAGCGTCGTCACTTCCACCGATGGCAGGCCTGCACGTTCGCGTGATACTCTAACTTCGATGGGATCGCCGCAGACAACACTAGGATACGGATTCCCAATGATGATAGGTGAACCTACGACATTTATCTATGGAGAAGTTGGAACAGATCCTCCCAACCCTGGGTATCAGGTGCATGAGTCGCTGCTTTTAATGAAAAGCTCAAATCTACGTTTATCCAGCTCACCCTAGCAATCTCGGCCGCGATCAGCTCCAATTTCTCCATCCTTCTCCATCCTTCCTGACCCTAGTCGAGGCGGGCGTGTAGGCGTCTTGGCATTTCACCATTGGATGCAGGGGGGTGGGGGCGGCCCCACCTGAGCACAAAGCGGCGGCACCTGAGTTCCCAAAGCAGGGTGAGCCCGTCGCAGATTTGCGAGATCTTGGCGGTCTCTCTACACCAAAGTCGCGTCCATTTCGCGACTTTGAATACCTAGTCACAACGACGATCAAGGGTTGGAATTTGTTGGCTCGAGCGCCATGTAGTCGGACACTGCACGGCTGAGATGGCAAAGATCCAGCTGTCATCTATGGCCCCGCAGTCGGCCCTCTTTGCGTCTGTTTTCCAGTCCGGGGCAGTCAAACCACCAAAACATCGGCAGCAATTTGGACGGTCCGCCCAGAGGGCTATTCCGGAAATCAAGCACGAATTGCATGATGAACTTGAGATCTTGCTCGGAATCGGCGATGACTCATGGGTCTACGGTGTCGAGGAAGAGTCCGAAAAGGGATACCCATTTCGCAGCGGCTTCGATAGCAGTCCCCCTATGCGCGAGGTTCGGCGGCCCAGTCCCGAAGACCATGCTGCACAACGTGCCAAGTACGCAGATGTGGGAATCTGGAGGAATATTGGCCGATGGCAGCAACAGATCGGTTCGGAGTCGTTCAAGAAGTTGCTTGCGGCCGTGTTCAACGACCTCATGACCGAGTTTGTGACGTGGTCCTACGCGGGGTGCTATCAAGCTGACCTCGACCTGCATCTGGCCTATTGGGTTGAGCATGTCTTTTCCCCGTTGGTTATGCAGGTGCTGGCGGTTGCAGACATGATGGTTCCATCTTTCCCTCCCCCCGACCACCAACGTGTGGCTGGGGCCGAGGTAAGCCGGTGGCATGAGATCGCTATGACTCGTCTTGGTGCCCTGCGTGTCGATGAACTGTTCGAGATCGTCGTCGACTGGGACGCCACGTCGCAGGGAATCGACGATCTCAAGCACTTTACCACCAACCCTGCAACGCGAAGCTATCTCACCACGAATTTCGCGAACACCCTTCAAACACGCCTCTTGCATCCTGGAGCCTCCACCATCGAGATTCTGCAGATCTACATCTCCATCATCCGGGCATTTCGCAAGCTTGACCCGAAAGGTGTCCTCCTCGACCGCGTGGCACGGAAAGTTCGCCGCTACCTCCGAGAGCGCGACGATACCGTCAAAGTCATCGTGTCAGGATTGCTGAGTGATGCGGTGGACGAGAATGACGAACCCCGAGAGTCGGACCCCCATGTCTTGACCGAGCTGGCGATCGAATTAAGCGCCCACGGTGCCCAGGACAGTACGGTGGACGACGGGGAATTTGATTGGAACAATATGGAATGGGTCCCCGACCCCGTGGATGCCGCACCCGACTACATGAAATCAAAGAACATGGACGTCATAGGCAGCCTGATATCGCTGTTTGAATCCAAAGACGTCTTTGTCAAAGAGCTCCAGGTCGCCTTGGCGGAGAGGCTGCTCAAGAATAAAGCCGACTTCAACCAGGAGATCAGCGTGGTGGAGCACCTCAAGGCACGCTTCGGGGACGCCGCGTTGCAGGGCTGCGAAGTCATGCTGCGAGACGTGCTCGATTCGAGAAAAGTTGACAATGTGATCAGGCGGGACCAAGGGATGCAAGAAGGAAATGGAGCGGCCCCGGCTGAAGGTGGGCAATTGCATGCGAAGATCTTGTCTCGATTGTTTTGGCCATCGCTGCCAGAACAGTCATTCACGGTGCCCGCCGTCATCCTTGAACAGCAGCACAAGTACGAGAAAGGATTTGAAGCTCTGAAGCAGTCCCGGAAACTGACCTGGCTCAACGCCATGGGCCAGGTCGAGGTGGAGTTGGAACTCACGGATCGTGTCTTCCATGACGAAGTGTCTCCATTTCAGGCCAGTGTCATCGACGCCTTCCAGGGCGAGGAGGGGTCCAGCACGAGAAGCGTGGCGGACCTGGCGTCTGCTTTGAACATGTCTCCGACGTTGGTGAGATCGGCGTGCATCTTTTGGGCATCGAAGCGTATTCTCGCCGAAACGGCAAAGGACGTCTTCTCCGTCCTGGAGCGCCTGCCCGATGGCGACACGGCCATGGCCGCAGATCCAAGTCGACCAGATGCTGCCGCGGCGGCGGCGGCAGAAGCGGCAGCAGCTCAGGCCGCGATCGAAGCGGAGGAAGCCGAGCGGAAACAAAAGATGGCCGTGTATCACCAATTTGTCGTCAGTATGCTGACGAATCAAGGCGCCATGCCACTGCCGCGCATCGCCATGATGCTGGGTATCGTCGTTCCGGGAGGCTTTCCATTTGGCAACGAAGAGTTGAAGGAGTTCTTAGGAGGCATGGTGAAAGAGGGCATCCTGGAGCTCGGCCATGGCGGCGCCTATAAGGTCGCGTCTTGATCCACTCGAGAAGCATGAGGATCCACAAGCTGTGCCACAATGTGATCACGTTCACGAGCACAGTTTCTGCAGCCTGTCTTGTCGTCCCGTTGACGCGGGACTTTGAACAGCGACATTCACATTGCTGACAACTCTGAGAGGCATATTCAGACCATTCGCATACCAGGCTGGCCTCTGGCCCGACACTCATTGGCGCAAGCACATGGTCTCCGAAAGAAGCTCTCTAAGAAGGATTCCGTGAGATATGGTAAACCTTCACGACGCATGCGAGGAACCAAGGCAATTGCCCAGTCGGGTATATGATAAAAGGATCAGCACGAAAGGGGCCTGCTGAATTCGTTCCTAACACTGCTAGAGGGAGGAGATATTGTTGGACTCTGACAAAGGGGATCCATTTGGCGAGAAAAAAGATATCAATCAAAACTGCCGCAGATCAAATTACGCTACCATTGTATAGCGTACGCGGCGTGGTGTGATCCTAAGACAATTCCAACTTTAAGATCGATGCGAGGAATAGAGAGGCAGCAATCTTGTGTCCGATGTAGTGGCCTGTGCAAGACCCATCAATTACATTCGCCTGCGATCACGCAATCGCTCCGCCGTTGATCCGTCAGGACGGTCAAAACCCCGAACTACCAATTGTAGAAGCAGGGCGGATGCAATATTCGGAGATGCCCTCATCTCACGCAGAATGACGATAATCCTTATGGAGAACTGTTGGTAGGTTCAATGTCTACATATTTTGGTCGTCTGTGACAGCGCTTGTCTCGTGCCCTCCTCCTGACGCGCCAGCATATTTTGGAGTCGTCAGAAAATTGAAATTCAACCATGGCGCCGGCCATTCTCCAGTCGGCCTCACAGGCTGCCCACAGTACCGTCTCATCCAAGTTAGGTACTTCCAAGCCAGTGGACAGGTCCATCTTCCCCGACGGCTTCAAAACATCAGGCCAGCATCCACCCCTCTATGACAAACTGTATCCGTACTCGGCCTTTCCCAAATCCATCACGGGACCGACCGTCTGGCAGCCGGACGAATATGCCAACCACGCAGAACGCTGGACTCACCCCTTCTCACAAGCGGAGATCGATGAGCTGTCCAAAGCCGCTGACGACTTCGTGGCCTCTGGCCAACCTCTGACGGGCATCAACACGGAGAACTTCCCGTTGCCCACGTTGTCGGCGTCGCTGAAGGCGATACGCAATGAGATCCTCAACGGCAAAGGGTTCATCTTATACAAGAACCTGCCGGTCAATGAATGGGGCAATCACAAGTCCGCCGTCGCGTATCTCGGTTTGGGGTCCTACATCGGCTACCCAGTCTCGCAAAATGGCAAGGGCCACATTTTGGGCCACGTCAAGGATCTCGGTGAAGACAGCACACAGATCGACAAGGTGCGCATCTACCGGACCAATGCTCGCCAATTCTTCCACGCCGACGACGGCGATGTCGTTGGGCTGCTCTGCATCGCGCGGGCCCAGGAAGGCGGCGAAAGTGACATCGCCAGCGTGCACGAGGTGTGGAACATCCTGCAGCGGGAGCGTCCTGACGTCGCAGAGCTCCTGACCCAGCCGGTCTGGTACTTTGATCGCAAGGGCGAGGAGAGTCAGGGCGACGAGCCCTACATCCGGACCAGCGTCTTCTACCTCGAGACCCCCGACCCAGAAGACCGGACCAAAGAACAGCGGGTTTACTGCAAATGGGACCCCTACTACGTCCGCAGCCTCACGCGCTTCAGCGACAAGGGCATCATCCCGCCGCTGTCGCCCGCGCAGCAGGATGCTCTGGCCGTGCTCGAAGCAACCTGCCAACGCGTCAGGCTACACATGATCCTGGAGGTCGGGGACATCCAGTTCGTGACCAATAGCCACGTCTTGCACGCCCGCACAGCCTACCGAGACTTTCCCCCAGACAGCGGCAAGCCGAGGCGGCATCTGATGCGGTTGTGGCTGAGTACGCCTGTCAGCGAAGGCGGCTGGAGGTTGCCCTTCTGGGACGCGGATGAAAAGAAGAGAGGCGGGATTCAGGTCGACGACACGCCGCCGGTGGCGAGGCTGGATGCAGATTAAGTTGGGCTGACAGATTCGGTGCCTGATATTTATATATCGATCTTCGACATAGAGAATAACGTTCCCTTTTCGAATGAATCTGGTGAATTTGAGAGCGGTATTGCCGTTCTCCTTGATCGGCAATGGAACGGATGCCTTGTCCTCCTCACCCGGATCCATCCCGGTACGATCTGTCGCACCAGCAGTTTTCCTGTCCCTTCCTCTTTGAAGCACCGTCCTCGTCGAATTCCGATTATGGTTCCCTTCCTGTCGCAATCGAGACAACTGTTCGCCGGCGGGTGAAATTCCAAGGTTCAGGAGTTGGAGCAGTAGCGCGGCGCCGTGCTGCAGCCAGATTCGAGACAGATCCGGGATTGTAGGCGGTGGCTTCGCACATCTTGAGCGGGAGTGTGGTGGTTGGTCCTGTTGATACTTGCTGAAGGAAGGCTCTAAGGTGGAGGAGGGTAGAGCTAGTCTGTGTGTCTGATCGAAGTTGACCCGGTCGAGAATCTTTCCTATCTTGCAAATAGCTGTACGGTAGCGTTGCCAGGATCCGTTTCGTTCTTGGAGTGACCTGACATGTCAAGCGGTGACTACTGCAGCCAACCACTCCGATGCCACTTCACTCCCATAACCGTCGTCGTGTTCAACCTCAAGGCTCCTTGTTCGAATTTCCGCCATGCTGACCCGGGTCCTGCTCGACATTCGCGATGATACCACTCTTCAATATCTGTTCCTCCTCTTCCTCATCCACGCTCTCCCTTCCTCTCTTCTGAATAGCCTGCATGAGCTCATACATCTGCCCGACCTGTTGATCGCTCAATTGGTCCAAAAGATCCATCTCGAGCTTCTTGCCCTTCCATTCGTCCCCTTCCAGTTGCTGGCCGTACTGTTGCCACTGGCTCAGGAACCCCACGATGTGGAGCGGGTTTTCGATGTCCCGGTGCCGCCGGAACTCGGCCTTCAGGTACGTGTCGCCAAACACCCGTTCTTCTGCGTCGAGTTTCTTGCGGTGGATGCGCAGGAGCCGTCGGTAAAGGGGAATGGGTGGGAGGAGGGCGAGAGCTGGGGCTCGCTGGCCAGGACGATAGGGTGGAGTAATTGGGGCGGCCAACAGAGGCCGCGTTATCCGCATAATGATGAACTACTAATGTTGTGTTCGGAGGGTTGTAAATTCAGGAACAGACGTAAGTCACGGAAGAAAACATCGGAAAACATTTGGCCGGATCGGCGCTTCTCCAACCACCCCTACTCGGACGACCGACTAAGCCGTACAATCAACTATCGATTCAATGTACGACGTAGAAATGAATAGCAGTGAATAATTGTATCATTGCGAGCCCGATGGTGTAATCTCCGATAAACCTCGCTCTTGCTCTATATGCCTCACATGAACCTCATAGCTGACTCAACACCATCGCGCCACTAAACCTTGCATATATGTTCATCGGTGACGTCTAACCCGACCGATAATTTCGCTGAAAAGAAAGATGGCGGTGGAACGTCGTGGGGTATCTGCGTCATTCGTCTGTCGTCCCTCGCAATCAATGATATTGTACAATATTTTATCGTCATTCATAGCTCGTGATGTTAGAAGCACGCCACATGTGAAGGCTGGGGTTGTGAACAATGATCAGTCACAATCCATGTCGGAACCGTCGTCGTCGGAGAAAGGGCCAAACTCTTCTCGAAGCTCCTCGGGATCGGCAAAGGCGTCGTCCAAAAGTGGGTTGTACACATCTTCGGAATCGTACTCTTCGGATTCTTCGCAGATATAGATGTCGAGGGCCTCGGAAAGGGTAAAGCGGGCAAAATCATCCATGTAGAAGTCTGCATTGATCAAGTGCATCGAGTACATCCGCTCGTTGTCCTCGAGAATGCCATGAGCGTAGAATGTCTCAAGTTTGAGCTCTTTTTGCATTCTATTCACGGTATGGGGCCACAAACCGACGTCCAGCATGATGAATCCTAACCGTACTCGTCGAAGGGCTCGTTGGCGTTTCATCACATTGAGCAGGTAGTCCTGCGAGGTCGACATACAGTCGATGTCCAGCTCTTTCAATTTCGGCCACGAAGAATCCCCCAGGATGTGTTTGACGTTGATACAGGACCCATAGTATCCAAAGTCGTCGAAGTTGATGGTCAAGTCTTCCAACTCGGTCGCCGCCGCCAGTGCATCGCGCAGGATGCCCTTGGACAGACCCGCGTAACAAAAGTCGGCTCCCATGAACTCGAGATCCGGCCTCTCATCTTTCTCCAAGCGGAAATTCAAGTCGATCCGGCGCAGATTCCTGAAGGCTTCCACAATCTTGGCCGCAGGTTGGAAGCCCATGAAGAACTTGGGGCTCAGAACATGAACCTCCAGGGATTGGAGTGTCTTCAGCGGGTTCCCTCGGGGGAGGATGAGATGCTCAAGCTGACACTTGGTGTGCTTGGTGTCGTGATCAACGGGCATCGCACAATCGACGGCAAACGTTTGAAGAAATCTCTCAGACAGGACGTGCTTGCACCTGCCCACCGTGGACAGGACGATCTTGTTGACTTTGGGGAATCGCAAGATGCTCGGCGCGACGAGGTCGCTATATGCCGACGACGCGATGACAGTCTGCTGCGCATCATACACACGTCGGTAGTACTCATATTTCTTCAGGATGTTCGCATTGAACTTGACGAGGTTGCGCTCATACAGTCTCCGTTCCCGCGGGGTGCAATTTCTCGGCGGCGCCTGCGGCTTTTCATCCTTGTGGTGTTCCAGGTCGTAGTGAGCGGCATAGCTATGCTCACAGCCAACGTTGGCCAAGATGTTTCCCTCAAACACCAGCGTATCGACATGCTTTCGGAACACGTCGTGAGAGGCGATACTGTGCAAGCGCTGGAGCGATCTGCAAGGACGGTGAGTCCACATCAATGCACAAGGAGATCGCGATCTCGATGAAAAGCCCGGTCAGGGCCGAAGGGGCTGGGGAAATGACTTACTCGACGCTGCAATGAAAGCGGATTCTCTTGACCAAAGCCTCTGCACCTACGGCGGCGAGGTGTTTGGTCGTCAATCGGAGCGCTGCCACATCTTGGAACTCCAAGTGGCTGCATATTTTGAGCAGAACCTCGTCCGGGCAAGAATTCATCTTGTCCAGTCCAGAGTGGTGTCGGATGAGGCGCGAGGTGGGGCAGATTGAGAGGAGCGATACCGACAAGGAGGGGCTGTGTCTGGGTCGCCGCCGGCGGAGCAAGATGAAGAAATTGATCAAAAAGGCCGTGGCGACCTGGGCCCAGGACACACGGATGAGGAGGCGACACTACTCCATGAGACGAGGAAGAGGCGTCGGGATAGAGATGAGAGGAGTTGCAGGCCTGAGCTGCTTAAACGAAATCAGGAGTGACGTTTGTTTCGGCAGCTGTAAGCGGAACATTAAGCTTGGTCAAGGCACAAAACCGTCACGAACGCGCCCGGACGCGTGAGGGAGGTGCGCCAAGCCGTTCCGTCTCCGGTCCCTCGGTCAACCTGCCAGCTTGCCAGCCGCCGCCACCTGTGGCCATCTTGCACCACAGATGAAGAAGCAACAGAAGGCAGAGGAGCGATTCCGACGGCGAACTTGAGTCTGCACCGCCAGACATCACTGACTCACCACGGCCTCTGCCCTCCATCTTCATTACTGCGGACTGCGACGGATGACGCACCGCCGGAGTTCTCGATGACCGGATAGCGCAGTATTTCCGGCTCAGGGCATATGCTCTGAGCCTTTGTTCGATACAGCTCTCTTGTCTTGATCGCGCTTTCAGATTCAAGTTGCAATACTCGCGGACGCTCCATGATGGCGAGCACTGTCGACGCCGAAGGCCATGCTTCCCACTCTCCTCTCACGGCGGTAAATGGAGTGATCGAAAAGCATCTCAAAGGAAAGCAAGCCGAATGGGCCGCATTAGCCTCAAAGAGAGAACGGTTGCAACTTTTGGACCTACCGGTGGATATCCTAGAAACCATCCTCCGAGAACTCACCCACACGAATGACCTGACTGCGCTCGCGCTGACGCATTCGGCCTTGCACAAGCTGGTGATCCCCCATATTTACTCCCGCTTTGACATTGTGTGGCCGGATGCGAGCACGGCGGTTGAGAATCGGATCGGAGTGGATGCACTGACCTATGGTCTGGCCACACTGGTCATGGGCCATGATGTGTTCGGAGAAGCACCCTATCAGCAATATACACCGCACCCGTGCCAACAATGCGGTCATCAAACTCCGCCTCCTCCCGCGCCGGTGACGACGCCTCGAAAAATTCGCCGCGGAAACTATTTCGCTCAGTATACTCGCAAATTCAGCCTGGGCAACGGACCAGCGGCCTGGGTCCAAGAGTACCTGATCACGAAAGAAGGCGGGAAGATGCTGGGAACACTGGTGGCACTGGCGGTCGGGAGAATGAGGAATCTCGAGGCATTCATATGGGATATGCCCACGGGGGTCCTCCGCGATGTCTGGCTCGCCCTCGCCTCGTTGGCGACCCGTGATGACGGTCAGGAGTGCCGTCTCGAACGTGTCTGGGTGCGGTGGCATGACAACCAAGATCAGGGTCCCCTCGCATCGCCACCTCCAGCCGATGCAGGGCCTGCATCACAGATGAACAATCTACCATCTATTCTGACGGGTTCACAGGGCTCTTTGTTCCAGATTCCGCCATATCCACGCGTCGAGTTTCCGACATTTTCAATCTTGCCGCCCCTGAAGAGTTTGAGCGTGCTGGACATGGATGAGTTGCCGTATGCGGAGGAAATGAGCGTACTCATTGAGCGCTCGCTCGAACGGTTGCAGGAGCTGAGAGTGGGCATGGCCCAACATGCACAATTTGACATTTGGGCACGACCCGCCGAAGACCGGACCTTGATCCCTCCGCCTCTCATGACAGCCGGCGACCAAGTACCACGACCCGGAGGGGTGTTGGGCATCCTTGTCCATCGTTTCTGCGACGCCTTCTCAAATACGTCAAACTCAGCAGATGAAACCGAACTACTCAGCCGGAGCTCCTCGAACAACACCATTCATCAGCGAGACCTCGCCGATACTGCTCGTGGGACTGATCCTCCCACTCACAACGAGATCAAGGACATGGACGGAGAGCCCGGCGCAGAAATCAGCGCTTCCGACATCAACCAGTTGGGCGTGTTGTTGTCTACCCACAGCCTCGATGATAGCCTTGGTCCGGGGACTCCGTCGCCCTCTGCTCACAAGAGATTGGTCTCTGTGGAGCAGCCTCCGGCCCATGCCTCTACTAATTTCTCCGGCCAAGACCCTTTTCGAGAGGCGAACAAAGAGGAGCGTCCCGTCAGAAAGCTTCGGCTAGAGATTTTTGAGGTCGAACGTGTGTGCCTGTCTGTCACTGTTCTGTCCAGAGCAATCGACTGGCCACGCCTCAGGACACTCACTCTATTGGGGTGTCGAAACCATGAACAGCTCTGGAAAGCCCTTCGCAAACGCTTCACCCCATCATCCCGTGGCACATCGTCACGAATGTCCTCGGGCCTATCTGGGAGTCGGGTTTTGCGATCAAACCATGCGGTGCCAAGAACACTCCCGCAGTCTACTGAGGACTATCCGCTCAACCTCAAACGATTGCACACTGACACCGTCTCACCGGCCTTGATCTCATTCATCAAAGATACTCTAGCCCCGGACAGCCTCGAATGGCTCTTTTTGCAAGAGAACCCCACTTACAAGTCGACAGTCTCCATTGACATGATATACAAAGGAGCTGTCAAGAGGCATCGAGGCAGTCTGACAAAGCTCCTGATTGACAGCGAGCGGCGGACCGACGACGAGACGCCCAACACCAATTGGCGGAGGTGGATCTATAGTCGAGATCTCATCGCCTTGATCACCGGCGGCAAAATGAAATTGCGCGAGCTGAGCATGTCCATCGACTATAAAGACTGGCATTTTTTCCTGCAACGTCTACCCAACGCGACCCAGCTGCGCGCGTTGCATATTGCGCACATTGCCGAGCACGTTCACGGGCCGGTTGATTCTCGAGAAGCGGCATTGCAAGTGCTCGACATTGTCGCCCTGAAGCCGGAGCTCGAGCTTTGCTATCTTGGTGTCCAATCAAAGTGCTTCGAAATCCTCGAGTATTCTCCCGCTCACAAAACCACGACCTCGGCCGGATCGCTCCTCGAGCCAGATGGTCAGGGGCAAGGAGACAGCGATGACAACGATGACGGTCATAATCCGGGGGGAGATGGCGATGAGGACAGTGATTTCGAAGTAGCCTCCAGCCATGGAGGAGAGAGTGAAGACGAAGCACAGACAACGGTGCTAAAGTCTGCATTCCGTCTGCGGGAGATTTTGTTCTATGAAGACAAGATCTCCATTTTCAGGGCGAGGCACGGAAGGTTATAATTTGGAAAGGAAGAAGCCAACCGCGGCCTCTTAGAGATCGAACGAGACCGTGAATGATACGTGACTGTACGAATTTTCTAATGGCATGAGCGTTCAAGCCACGGGAATGGAAGGGCGGTGGAATGAAACGAACTGAATGAAATGAAGAATGGAAATCGGGACAGTATTATTGGTTTGGTGAAGTGATGTAGCAAAATAGATACTAAGTACGCCTGGCAGATTGAGTTTACAACAGACTGAGTTTACCAGCAGACTGAGTTACCAGCAGACTGAGTTACCAGCAGACTGAGATACAGTACTAGTGCATGGCCATAACTCTCTGATCGTGACTGCGTGATTTCCCCCCTCCCCCCATGATGGATTTTGGAGAAAGTTGACGCAGGTGTGTAGTTGGATGAGATACGACCTACTTATAGGAATATGTTTTATAGAAGTAGCACAGAATGTAGGTGCAGAAGTGGGCGCCTCGCTAAGCTGTCACTCACCAGTTGAGCAAAGGCAACCCCTCCTTCACATTCTTCCTCTAGACAGCCTAACTCCAACTAGCTGATGAGGTTCATACCACCAAATTCCCTCTGTGCTCCACAATCCTTGGATTGCCACTGACATGCAAGTTAGGATCCATGGCGATACCTGGATGCAGTAGTCTCCGCCTCTGAAAATCTTTGCCTGAGAGTTCATGTCAGAATACACCGAAGGAGAACCCACATACAGACTGCCACCGCCACGGCCTTAACGGTAGACACCACAATCACACGGAATGGACGTCCCTTTCGATCATGCTTTTGCGCAGATCTTTCTAATAGAAGGGATGTACTAGCTTGGGCTTGCAGAGAACTAGACCTTTAGGCACTTAATAAAATCAAATTCAGACGGGGAATTTGCCAAGGGTCAATTTGAGCAAGAATAGCCTTCCAGTAAGACTTCTATGGTTTGGTACAGGGTCGCAGGTCACTTCCTGGCGCTATTTCAGTTACCAAGGCTACATGACAAACTGGGCTTTGGAATGCATCTTGAGCGCTTTCAAGTCTGAAAAGACGCCCAACCGTCAGTCTTGATACATCTTTGGCCACACTAAGATACAGCTATGGCCTCTCCACCTACCTCCGTTAGAGACTAGTCTAGATGACAATTAGCAACAACAATTTTTTCGGGGCAGTGATTGTCGAAATGAAATGGCGAGTCGACCCCCGAACTAGTCAGCCTGGAAGGATCGAATAATCATCAATCACAATTCTTCCAGTCTGTTTCAGCATGCCGCAAATTGGATACCGGATCACATCCAGCATGAAGACCAGTCAGGGGGTATCTGTCCGGGATGGGCCTTGGGACCTATATCACTTCAACTCCCGTTGCCAGAGAAGTCAGCAACAAGGTGCAGGCACAAGGACGAGGCCTTCGCATCCTATCTCATGTGATCAAGATCGAAGTTCAGCATGCTGCTGCTTGGTCTTAAGCGGCAGCCCTGTGACTTTCTGCATCCTTGTGGGCAAAGCAGGAACCAACAAGGCCAAACGGTAATGTCCTGGGGGATGAACGCATGCTGCAAGCTGTTATCTGACATTCCAACCGTTCTGGCACTGAGGTGGCACAGCAGTGAGATCTTACGGCGTACCACCCCAAGGAACGAGGGCCACGTCATGGTGTGAGTCGAGAAACGCCATCTTGATGGCAATGAAAGGACTCGCCTTGCAAGCACGACACGCATCGCCACGCTGATGGAGACGGCAGTCCTGTGTGGGGGATAGAATGACAATCGGCTCGGAAATGAATAAGCCCGAGTGCAAGTAAGGGCGAAGGCGAAAAGTGGTAATAATGTAACCCCAAATGTTTCATCTTGGCGGAGTGGCCCCGCCAAGATCATGTCAGCCTTGCCCCCAGCCCATCATGCACAGGAGAATGTGGTTCATGGACAAGCGAACTAGGCGCAGAGCAAGCGATGAGCCGGCCATCGTTGATCCACTAGCAAAGGTGAGGGAACGACAGTATGTGGCGGCGGCATCGCACTGCAGGCTGCAAGTTTTTCAACCACTAAGGTGGATCATCTCATGCTATAAATGCGCATGTGGTCAGCCTGGCGATGGGCCTTGCTGAGAGTTACCACGATGTTCCTGGCCGTGCCAGTGCAGAGCATGAGCCCAGCGACTCGCTGTTTTACCTAAACGAAGGCGAATACCTCTCCAGGGATCGTCTGGACGGAGACCATGCGTAGGAGCGCAGAGTACGCTCTGTGAGATTCTGGCGGCGTCTCGATGGCGGGACCGTATGTAACGTTGCGAGGATCGATGGCCAGAAGGAGAAAATTCCTGAAGGACCATGGGAGCAGCCTTTTCTGTGAGAATATCGGCAGCCTTTCTGGAATTCTGGACTCGCGAACACGGCTTCTTCCAACCAGCTCAGGCACTGGCTCAATCTAGGTCGTTAGTAACACAACCGTGAGATAAGCGTCCCTAGATATGTCATGGGTGAGCGTGGCAGGCACACTCTCTCGCCTGGTTCGGCGTTTCCATCTGAAATTCATTGTCTTAGCTTTTTGGGAACAGCTCTCATTGTCCCATTTTCTCCCTGCTCGTACTTGCGCCTTGACTAGAGCTTCGCGCCTGCTGCTCCGGCCGACCCTTGCACTTCCCCCCGGACATGTGCCCATTTCTTGCTGTCGTGCGTGTAAACTCTGTGCCGCAGTATGGACACACTGCTTTCATGGCACTTCCACTCTTTTCTCGTTGGTGTCTCAACAAATTGCTGAATGTGGAGAATTGTCGGCCATTGCAGCCGTGATCCCAGCACTGTGGTTTGGGCCGCGCCGGCATGATTTCAATCTCGGCCGGAGAAGACTCCAGGGGGGTCTGCACAGGAGGAAAACGGCGTGCTGCTGGCCCCATTGATGGAAGCGGTTGCTGATTCAGTCGGGGAGGGTTGCCCATGTAGCGATTCTCCTGTGATTCTGCTCCTGCCGTGCTCAGCATAGATCCATGGGGTATTGTCCGATGAGCCGAGTAATATATTTGTACTTCTTCTTCGGCCTGTGGGATGGTGAACTCGGACTCTGAATGTGCCGACGGTTGGACGACGGACTGGGGAAAGTAACCGCCCTGCAAATTCCCAGCAGATGTTGCGGACGCGTCGTACGGAGGCTGAGGGTACATTTGGGGTGTGGTTGGCGCTGATTGTGAGGGTAATATTGTCATCGATGGTTCCGCAGCCGGCTGTTGAACGTAGGTTTGTTCCGCTGCATAGGCAAGCAGCATCTCGGGTCGACCGTAGCTCCCCCCTCGTGAGACGCTTGGCCTGTGGTGCCGAATGGGTGTCCTGTCGCGATTCGCCTGTACCTGCATCCGGGCTCTTGGAGACAGAGATGAGCGACGGTGAAATGGGTCATCTGATGAGAGAGACGGCGGTGATACCATGAAGAATTGCTGATTTCGAGCATCCACGGGGTGGGAAGGCTGCGCCACGTCCACACTATTGTAGTCTGCTTAACAGTTACCAACGTCCCACAGTCATCCCGGAATAATCTCACGTGGAAAGGTCATCAGCATGTCGGTATGGACACCCATCGGGCTCTGGCCAAATTGAGACATGGGGTTTCGTAGGACCTGAGCTGCCATGCTGAAGCTGGCCTTAGCATTCATGGGGCAACCATGGACCTGTGAGGACACTCACCCGGCAGTTTGCTGCGTATAAGAATAGGGTTCAAATGGAGGATCCCTTGGGGTGGCGGACGATGGACTTTGACTCGGGTGAGACTCGTACTGCTGTTGATACCGCCGTTGGTTCGATTGACGCAAGCCGTGTTGCTGTTGTTGCAGCTGTTGCTCCTGCTCCTGCTGTTGTGGAGCGACCAAATATGGACTTCGAAAAGCCTGATCCCTAGACGGCAGATCTTCAACAGCGTAGAAACGTGCACTGCTCCCCGCCGGAACAGCTGCTCCTGGAACTTGTCTTTGAGCGTGGCCAAAGTTCTGGGCCTGCCTCTGTCTGGAGCTCGGGTTTGGCGAGGAAAGCACTACTGGCGGGGCTGGCTGAGATGACGAGTGGTTCGCAATATTGGCCAGCTGTTCAGCTGAGCCTGCAAAAGCAAGCTCAAACCCGACAATACTGAATCTCCTTGGCACTTGATATGTCCTGTGCGGGATCGAAGACGCACCCGAGTCGGAATCGTTGGCGTAACCGGTTTTTAGGGACTCGTCGGCACTTGCCCGAGCAGATGTCTTGAAATAGTGATCTGCTACTTCAGTACTGGCATAAGCCGGTGCAATGCCGGCAACTGAACAGACTCCGGTGACCGACCTCTCGGATGATTGGTCTGCAAGGGCAGAGAGCGGGCGCTGATGTACAGGTTGTGAATGGCGCTGACAGATGGCAAGAACGACTTCGAGGGCGACAAATGAACGAGAAAGTCCTATTAAGAGCCGGTACACCCCTCTTAGTGCAGCCCTACCATCTTATTCTCCAATTGGCCCATTGGGGGCCTGAAGCAGGCAAGGGGCGGAAAATCTTCGTGATGCGCTGGGCTGTGGAGTTGGACGCCACGGTAGTGTTCGACCTAGGCTCTTGAGATGGTCTGCTGCGAGTGTCCAGGTTGAAGGCATTGCTGCAAAGAGACGCGAGCTGGGGCGGGAGGCTGACCCGGCCGGTGGGACGAATGCTTCCTAGTGAAGAGCGGAGCGGCCTCAGCCACGGTAAGCACTGATTAGTTAAGGTTAGGAAGCCAGTGCCCAATGAAGGGACCGGCGATGGGTTTGGGGCAGAGAAGGCCTAATTCTCTGACCCTTCTTCGACGGTACTTTCGCTGTTCTCTTTGCGGCGCTGCTGTGTAGCGGGTTGTGTAACGCATCACCAGTTCTGTGCGAGAACTTCGGGCTGCCAATATTGGGTCTCAGTTTGGGTCCTGGCCCGATGCTTTCTCAGCCTGGGGGATATTGCTTTTTCGGGCAGGCAGTGAGCATTGTCGGTTGGCCATAGTCATGTGAGTAAATATTTGCGACGTTCAAGGCGGCCTGAGGAAAGAAACAAAGTTAATTGGGTCATGGTCTTCTCAGGCATCATCGTACCTGTCGGCCTTTCTCAATCTGGCCCCCAAGGTCAAATTCGCCTACTTGCGCTAAACTTAGATCTTTCTGCTGTGATTGGCTGGCTCGCGCATTTGCTGTCACACTGGACTAGCAATGCTGCAGGCACAAACCCACATGGCCCCGCGTGGTGTTGTTGTAACTTTTCCTGCATGAGCCGCTGCCAGGAGTCATAATAAGAAAATATGCGAACGAACTCAAGACTGAATGTGTCCCCACGGGCGACATGGAAAGTCTTGTGCCATGCTGCCACGGCCGGTCTGTTTCGCCCACTGCGGAGAGTGGATCATGCGGTCCCAAATATAGAGCTTACGTCCGGGTGAAAAACGAGGTCGGATCTCATATACCCGCGAAGTCAGGCCTGTGGCTAGTTTGCTGGCAGCTCACGCACACTGTTCGGTCTGGCGATCGCTTAGCGCCACAGACACCACGGCAGCACAGCCCGTAGCGCAAGGAGGACGCCACAAATCCTAACTTGCAAGCTCTCAATGTCAGCGTGACAGCGACAAGATTGGCTGTACACCGAAGAGTCATTTCAGAGGCAACTCCCTGCCACCAACGGCGTTCGACGTGCCGATCACTCGTGACGCCATGTGCCGTGTGGCTGATGTACCTGCAGAAGCATCCAAGCGGTCAGACCAACGGAAATGCGCAAAGGCCCGTCTCGCCCAAGATCACCGAACGGCTCACCGTGAGCAAGGGCCGCGGATGGCCTTCTGGGGACGAAGTTCCGGTCAAGACATTCATCATGGCCGAGCTGAAAAGACTACAACTATCTGAGATCCCTTTGCGTGATAGCAGAACGAGCGCTCGTCACATTCGATCATCTGGGCACTGACATGGAGAGTGAGACTGGCCCCTTCAGTGTCAACACTATTGGATGACAGGATCCGGCCATAAAGGCCCGGCTTGTCTTCATATCTTGCTCTACGAGATGACCGTATAAGCCAAAATCCCTTACAAAAATACTGGCGACAAACTCAAGCAAAGACTGGAGAAGGGCAATGCAAGTCCCGCATGAGAGGCTGAGCACGATTCCCGGTCAGCATGGACCTTTTGACTCTTCCAGCCCGCCGAGAAATCTGCCCACGCCCATGCCGACAGTCTCGTATTCCAGGCGAAGATTCGCCAGTCAATAATTTCCTTTCTGGGTTTACCGTGGCTCTCCATGACTCGACAAACTGACGTGGGAGAGATGTTCGTCGCCATCTGTGTACATTTGCAAGCTTTGACCATGAGATAAGCAGAAACAACGGTGGGCGAATCAACAGATATTGGGTCCTGTGCAAAGAACAAATGGAAGGCGCATCCTCAATCATAGGCGAAAGACATCACAACAATCAAGACATGGTGCATCAGCAAGGCGCTTCGCCATTCAATGTCAGCCACGGTTGTCGCCAGCGATATGAACCTTTTGCGGCTGCAATTGGGCGTAGGATCTTCAAAAGGGACCTGCCTCATTCGGTCTCATCTCCTTGAATATTACTTCTAACCGGCGCAGATCGCTCTGGCAAATGAATCCTGTGTTATTGAACGTGGCATGTGGCACCGTAGAACCCGCTGTCTCTGCAGTAGCAGCAGAGGCAACAGACTCGGGGCAGACATGTTTCCCAATGTCATTGTTGACCGTACCATCAGTAATCGAGTTCCCATCTTACACAGCCGTTCCGCTGTTCAAGCAGTGTCGTGGAATAGACTCTCAGTCCACGATTTGAGTCCAATTGGCTGGTGGCTGGGAACGCCCAGACTACGGCTCCGCGTTTCCGTGCCGGTGACGTGTAGGCATGCTGGGACCTGCATTTGTGAATCTCTTACCTGTCTCGGCTCGAAAAACAAACCTGGGCTTCGTCCCTTGAGGTCAAAGCCAGCGCAATCCCAAGATCAGCTAGGATTTCCATGTTGGACATCTCAGCACCTCGTCACCTCCACTTCCTGCGTCGAATTTCGATGGACTCATGATCTGAACGACGGCATCAGTGATAGCAACGATTTATCCATCCAAACCGTGGAGAAATCGGAAGGCCAGGGAGTGCTGCATGATGCATCTCCTCTGGCACACTCTCATCTCCCTCCCTTGGCTTTCGTCGGTCGCGATCGCCGCCTCCTCGCCTGTCACTCCTCTCCACGAAGCAGGCCGTTGCGCGATCCGCGGACACTGTGGAAAGCAGGGATTTTTTGGATCAGACCTACCGTGTCCGGATAATGGCAAAGCAGCGGCACCTTCGGATGCGGTGCGCGACAAGTTGGTCGCCCTCTGTGGACCCAAATGGACCGACTCCGATGTCTGCTGTGAGGAGGGGCAGGTGGACACGCTGAAAAAGAACTTGAAGATGGCCGAGGGCATTATTGCGTCGTGTCCGGCCTGTAAAGACAACTTCTTCAATCTCTTCTGCACCTTTACTTGTTCGCCGGACCAGTCACTGTTCCTCAATGTCACCGAGACCGCGACGGCCTCCAGTGGCAAGACCATCGTCACAGAATTGGACAATCTATGGTCACGAGAATATCAGAGCGGCTTCTACGACAGCTGCAAAGAAGTCAAAAACGGCGCCAGTGGCGGAAAGGCCATGGCTTTCATCGGAGGCGGGGCAAAGAACTACACCGAGTTCCTGAAGTTCTTGGGCGACAAGAAACTGCTCGGAAGTCCCTTTCAGATCAACTTCTTGGAAGAGCCGAGGAACGAGGATGCGCAGGGAATGAAGCCGCAGGACATCAAACCACACGCTTGCAATGACAGTGATCCACTCTTCAGATGCAGCTGCGTGGATTGCCCCGACGTGTGTCCCGAATTGGAGCCCGTGAAGAATGTGGAATACTGTCGGGTGGGCAAGCTCCCGTGTTTGTCGTTTGCGGTGATCATCGTCTACTCGGTATGTTTGCTGCTGCTCATCACCGCCATTTCCGGACACATCGCATATCGGCGACACAGGCAGAGAAAAAGCGAGAGGCTCCAGCTGCTCCAAGATGCCGCCCCGAGCGACGATGAAGATGAAGGAGATGGGCTGGAGGTGCACAACGCGGGAATACTGGACCGGCCACGGCGGAACTACGCCCTCAACCAGATCTTGGATCGTGCCTTTAGCAAACTCGGTGGTTTCTGTGCTCGATACCCCGCCCTGACCATTGGGACCAATGTGTTGGTCGTCGGACTGCTGAGTCTGGGTTGGATTAATTTCAAGGTCGAGAGAGATCCCGTACAATTATGGGTCAGTCCGACGTCCGCGGCTGCTCAAGAAAAGGCTTTTTTCGACTCTCGTTTCGGCCCTTTCTACCGCACCGAGCAAGCTTTTTTGGTCAACGATACCGGAGGTCCCGACAGCTCGGTTCTCAGTCATGAGACGCTGGAGTGGTGGTTCGGCATCGAAGATAGCATCTCTCGCATGATCACCCCGGAGAATGGGATCAATCTGGCCGACGTGTGCTTCAAACCGACTGGGTCGGCCTGTGTCATCCAGTCGGTCAGTGGCTGGTTCGGCGCCGGTCTCACAGACGACTGGAGGGGGACGATCGAGCATTGTGCAGATTCCCCTGGCGACCAGCTCTGCTTGCCTGAATTCATGGATCCGCTGCAGCCTGGAAGGATCCTGGGAGGGTATGACGGGATCAAGGACGTTGCGCACGCCAAGGCCATGATCACCACCTGGGTCGTCAACAATGACCAGCCGGGAACAGCGGGCGAAGCCAGAGCGGAGGAATGGGAAAGGGCCCTGAAGCGAGAATTGCTCATTTACCAGGAAATCGCCCAGAGCCGAGGCTTGAGGTTGTCCTTCAACACGGAGCGCAGTCTGGAAGAGGAACTCAACAAGTCGACAAACACCGACGCGAAAATCGTGGCCATCAGCTATGTCGTCATGTTCATTTACGCCTCACTCGCCCTGGGCTCTGCCAGCATCACGGCCAAGTCATTGATCAGCAATCCTTCGAACGTGTTTGTCCAATCCAAATTCACGCTGGGTGTGGTAGGCATCTTGATCGTGCTGATGTCGGTTTCCGGTTCGGTGGGACTGTTCTCTGCCGTTGGCGTCAAAGTCACCCTGATCATCGCTGAAGTCATCCCATTCTTGGTCCTCGCGGTCGGTGTGGACAACATCTTCTTGATTGTCAACGAGTTCGAGCGCGTGAACGTCAGTCACCCCGACGAGGAGATTCACGATCGAGTTGCAAAGGCTCTCGGGCGGATGGGCCCGAGCATCTTCTTGTCGGCATCCACCGAGACGATTGCATTTGCCATGGGCGCCTTTGTCGGCATGCCCGCCGTCAAGAATTTTGCGGCCTACGCGGCGGGAGCGGTCTTCCTCAACGCTCTTTTACAAATCACCATGTTCGTTTCCGTGCTGGCTCTGAATCAACGGCGAGTCGAGAGCCTGAGAGCAGACTGCTTTCCATGCATCACCGTTCCGCGAGCAAGCCCGATTTACCTCCCAGGCGGGCATTTCTTCGGCAGCGAAGAGGAAAGTTGGTTGGAGCAGTTTATTCGCAAGACATATGCCCCCAGTCTCCTCGACAAAAAGGTCAAGACCTTGGTCATGACCATTTTCGTCAGCATCTTTGCCGCCGGCGTCGCCCTGATACCACAGGTGAAGTTGGGCTTGGACCAGCGAATCGCCATCCCATCCGACTCGTACATGATCCCGTACTTCAACGATCTGTACGCCTACTTTGGATCAGGTCCTCCTGTCTACTTTGTCACCCGGGACCTGAATGTGACCGAACGAGTTCACCAGCAACAGGTATGCGGCCGATTCACCACGTGCGATGAGTATTCTTTAGCGTACATCCTGGAGCAAGAGTCGAAACGACCGGAAGTGAGCTATATCAACTCGGCTACGGCAAGCTGGATTGATGATTTTTTCTATTGGCTGAATCCAAGCTCGGACTGCTGCACGGACGAGGATGGGAACGCATGCTTTGCGGACGGTCAGTGGAATATCACGCTCGCCGGTATGCCAGAAGGTCAAGAATTTATCCAGTACGCCAGCCAGTGGATCCATGCGCCGACCGATGAAGAATGTCCCAATGGTGGACAAGCAGCATATTCGAATGCTGTCGTCATCGACCAAAACCACACCGATATTCCTGCGAGCCATTTCCGCACTTTCCACACACCGTTGCAAGGCCAGGCCGACTTCATCAACTCATACGCCGCCGCAAGACGGATCTCGAAGGACATCTCAGAGCGTCACAATATCGATGTCTTCCCCTACAGCAAGCATTATATTTTCTTCGACCAATATAGCAGCATCATTCGATTGACGGCGACTTTACTCTCTGTCGCAGTCGCCATTATCTTTTTCCTGACTTCGCTCCTCCTCGGCTCGCTCTTGACCGGAGCTGTCGTCGCCGTCACGGTCATCATGATCTTAGTGGACATCATCGGGGTTATGGCGGTCGCCGACGTCTCTCTAAACGCCGTGTCATTGGTCAATCTGGTCATTTGTGTCGGTATCGGCGTTGAGTTCTGTGCGCACATTGCGAGAGCGTTCATGTTCCCGAGCAAGTCAATCATGGAACGTGCCAGACACAAGTTCCGAGGCCGAGATATCAGAGCATGGGCGGCGTTGGTCAATGTTGGAGGAAGTGTTTTCAGTGGCATCACAATCACAAAGTTCTTGGGCGTGGCCGTCCTGGCCTTCACAAGGAGCAAGATTTTCGAGATCTATTACTTCAGGATATGGTTGGCGCTGGTGATATTTGCAAGCTCGCATGCCTTGGTCTTCTTGCCTGTCGCGTTGAGCTTTTTTGGCGGTGAGGGTAAGTCATCTCTGCATGTCTCCTGGATGATAACGATTAATTTTTGAACAGGTTATATTGATCCAGAGAGCGAGGGTGGTCTAGAGGAAGACCTGGCCAGTAGACGGTACAGGAGTTTGCTACCCGACGACGATTATGATTCAGATGATGAGTGAGTGGTAGCTAGCTATCGTCGTCATCTAAAATGACAGGACCTTGGACAAAGATGACCTGACTGGTCCCCAAATCTCAAGTACTGCTTCTTGGCTTCAGCCTTCCTCGTGACCTTACACTCCCTCTCCGGAACGCCTTCTGAGGTCCTAGAGGACATAGGTGCGGCAGGATGACTTGGCATTGTGGAAGCTAATCTCGGATTTTGAGGCCAAAGACCTCTTTTCGGCTCGCCCCTTTATTGTCAACGGCAAGATCTTGAATGAGACCCTAAGGCACAAACCATCCAGATTCACAGTTCTAGAGATGCTCTAACATTTCCTCATTCCGTTTAACCAGACATTTGAAGCTCTTACTTCGTTGAGAAACTGTGGTCATGAGCATTTAAGAATGAGATCTGAATCTTTGAAGGGGGGTTCTGCCAAGACATTTCAAGAGGCCTCAAGGTGGTAGGTACACTTGTGGACTCATGAAGAATTGAGCCATTTGTCGATCATTTCTTCTCATCTTTTGCGTATGGAGTCAAATTAGCTTCCTTTGACACGGTCAGCTCTTTTTTCTAGCACAGAGTAGCATTATAGAGAACTTTACATATTATAGACGTCCGATTACCAATCAGGATGGTAAGTGATCACCGTCCCCTATCAGTGACATACCATGCCAACTTTGGTCCTTGAGCAAGTCCGCGGCGGCACGGACATTCCTCGCCTTCCAGTACAATGCCAAACTCCACACCCTGGCCACGGTCGTGACGGCTATCCGTCCTTTCGACAGTCTTGAAGAGCCCAGCCGCGGTTTGTTCAAGTCGGTCCTGACAAACGATGCCAACAACGACCATGTGGTGGTAGTCACAGAAAAGACAATCTTCCACCCCCAAGGTGGTGGACAACCTTCAGATGTGGGGACCATGACGTCGACGACTGTTGCCAGCACCAGCAGTACCAGCACCAACACCAGCACCAACACCAGCACCAACACCAGCACCAGCAGCAGTCCAAAGGAAGCGAAGTTCGACGAAGCGAAGTTCGACGTCATGGCTGTCCGCATGGACGCTGTCGCCGATGGGCAGGTCCTACATCTTGGACGGTTTCGGTCGCCGGGAAGCAGGTTCGCCGTTGGTGAGATGGTCGAGCAGGCTATCGATACGGACAAGCGACTGCTATACTCGCGCCTGCATACGGCCGGCCATGTACTCGGCGCCGCGGTCCGCCACCTGCTTGAGCGCGAGATTCCTGGTTTCGACGAGCTGAAGGCTTCGCATTTCCCGGACTCGGCGGCTTGTGAATTCCAAGGGCTGATCGAGGGCAAATGGAAAGAGCCTATCCAGAAGAAGGTGGACGAGTATGTGGCTAAGGCAATGCCGGTGGAGGTTGACTGGTGGAGCGAGGACGATTTCGCGGCCAACGGGTTGGAAAGGCTCCTGCCGGCGAATATGGCGCTTGCGCCGGGCGAGAAGTTCAGGGTTGTCAAGATTGTGGGAGCCGAGGTGTATCCCTGTGGCGGCACCCATGTGGACACAACAGATCTGTGTGGGAAGACGAATGTGAGGAAGATCAGTAGGGCCAAGGGGACGAGTCGGGTGTCGTATTCTGTCACCTGATGGACCAACTCGCGATTGGAATTATTGATTTGGGTAGATTTGATTTAGCTGTCGACAGCATTAGTTTCTGCTTTGTCGATTACCAAAGCTACACATACGGTTGATCCGACTGTCATAGACCTTGCATATTTGCAGCGTAGCATATCCGGCGCCATTCCCACATCAGCCATGCAGGCCTATGTCCTTTCCACAGCTCTATCCCCATGTCAATCATGTCTTCATTTATTCCGTGTTGTGTCGTATGATTTCACCTCGCATCTCGTGGCCTAGCCAATGTGTGCGATCGCCGAGTCAACTCTGCGGCTGCCGAAGTTGGGACCGACTAAATCCAGGATGAGCAAAACTGGCAAGACCTCTTTCTTTGTCCGATGGGTCCACGCTCCTAGGACTCAACAACGCTTCCGGTTCGGCGATGAATGCTCAGTCTTGGTCCCAGTGTTGCCAGAGGTCTTGCCAGGTTCAACCTTCTTGCTGATCCTTCTGGCTTCGTTGCGCTCCCACAGGAATGTCAGCATCTGGCGCCTTGAGCAGAGAGCACCGCTTCGGGTTCCACCAAGGGATGATGCTTATTTCTTTGATGGTCTTCGTGCACTCCGACCTCACCTCGGATAACATGTTGTCCATCATCTCTTAGCCGACGTCACAAAACCAGCGATTCTTCGTTGCATTTTGATCCGTAGACGTAGAAACTTAGCTCTCTAACCATCTTGATCAAATCCCCCAGTTTCATTTATTTTCATCTTGGAACGATATCCATCTCCTCGTCTCCTAACTCCATAATTGCGGAGCCGTTACTCATCTGGCTCCTGCTTGGTAACTGTGTCTGTGGCACAAAAGAGCTGGTCTGTGCGTCTTTGATATTGATGTTATGCCGCGCTGAAGGCACCGGGCTTGAATCCAGGCCGATTAGATTTCTCTGCGTCCCTGATGCGCCATTATCTTGCTCTTCTTCGTCAATATCACTCGTAGCGTTGTCTTGAGATTTTTGAGCATCCAAAATGCGCCTCACACGCCGCTGGAGGGCCGGATTGGGTCTTAAATCCGCCTTGGTGAGAGGGATGTTACACTCAGGACACTTGACTTGAGGAATCCTCGTCCATCTCTCCCTGTGCACTCTGTCGCGAGCGGATGCTTGACTCAATTCTGCCAGCTGTTCCGGAGTCCAGGGCACATACTCAGCAGTGCTCTCGAGCATCTCTAGGATCGCCGACTTCTCATAGGAGTGTTTGCATTTGACAGATGTGACCGGGTCTCTGTAGGGCAAATAGGTAATGGGACACTTTATTCGCAGCCGCTCCGAGGCAATTTCGAGATCACTCTCTTCATCGGTCTCGGCGCCCGGCCCCAGTCCCTGTGAATTCTCAACGGGCCTTCCCTCTTCATTCGCAAACCATGTATCGGGGTGTGGAACAGGAGGTGCATGCTCGCTGGGGTTCTGTGTATCATAGATGACCCGATAAAAGCCCGCGTAGTCATTGTCGTACGCATATCTTTGGGTCAAAGTTTTATGGTTCCATGCCGTTTCTTGTGCCGCAAGTGCGGCTCCTAAGAGTGCTGAAGGCGACTCAGCAGGCCGAACTTGTGCTGTCAGAAGGAGGTCTTCATCTTCGTCTTCGTCGAGATCGTAGTCCTTTGGTCTGCGGCTCGACTGAGCATGAGACGGAGGATCTTGCGTTGAACTTTGAGTTGTTCTCAGCGTTGATGGCAGGCCTGAACTGGAATTGGTCGTGGCCTGACGGATTGCATCGGGTAAACCGTCCAACCAGGCCCTGTCGTCAATCACCTTTCGAATGCTCGTGTCCATCCGGTTGGTCAACGTCTCAACTTGGTGCTGAAATGTTTCATGTGCCTCTCGCTCTTCCTCCTCTTCGTCCTGTCCGTTTTCGCGCAGCCGCGACTGCCTCTTCAAATACCGCGTCTTTTCCTCGTAGGCCCGGTCATTCAGTGGCCCGACCACATCGGTCAGCAGTGTGACAGCCTTTGCAAGACGTCCTTCTAACCTCCTGTCCTTCGATTTCTCTTGCAGGAGGTTCTCAAGAGCTCGGACTGCAGCATCGTTCAAAGGGGTTTCCAGTGGCTGCTTTTCTAATTTGGTGAGAGAAGGCATGGTGCATAAAGAGGTACCCGAGGGCGTAGCTATGTCAGATCAGAGTACGCACAAAGGCGAGGATTATCACAGCCACCTGTGTTTTCAACCAACATCAGAATAAAATCGCGGCCTTGTAGAGAGGTATAGTCGACGCGTGACGCGTGTAGTCATTTCTGGAAGGTCTGCCGAAAGTTGGCATGTTTATAGAATTCTGCCCTGGTTGGATCAGCTGAGTCCCTGCTCATTTAATCACGGCATTGTCATGAAATGTGGACTCCAAGGCCAAGCATAAGTATAGGCGACATTCAGCCTGATTATTCAGTAGTAGATAAAGATCACGCTGACATGTCAGGCCTCAGTGACAATCTGGACGACTTCAGGATCTTCATATTCTGCCATCCAGAGAGGGTCCATTGTGATCTGCCATTGCTTCATTCGGCTCATAAGCTGAGCGTGGGGCTTCCAGTGCTGTGTACGTTGCGGGGTCGGCCTCCTTGTCCGGCGTGGCCATTTGAATCCACTTCTCCATGCCATGCTCCCGATCTCGCTTTTGAGGCAGGATGAAGGAATTCGCTTCTTGGACTCTGACCTCTTCGGCTTGGCCATAGGACGCAATGACTCTCCACGTGGATCTATCGATTCAAAGGTTCAGAAAAGGTGGGCAGAAGGGATGTGCGGTTCTGCCGCCCATGCCACAGGTCCCCAGACATTTCTGGTATTCTGTGCGCAGTTTCGCTTCTTGTACATAGCCGGTTGAACGTGGATCCTTGAAGTTGGGTGCGCTTGTCAGCAGTACTGCAGGCCACTGTCGCTGACTCTTGGATAGTTATCGATAAACCAATTTACATGCACGTCTGCCTTTGTTGACATCATGTAAGCGTCAATACCGACATACACTGCCATGGTCCGGAGTCTGGAGAAATGTTGACGTTCTTGTCCTCGAGCTCAACCACTTTTCTATAGCGGGCACTTCCGGTCCCCGCGGACATCACCGAATATATGGGTCTAGAGTAACAAGCACCACACACGCACCTCGAAATTCAAGACCATGGTTTCCTCTCCGTCTCTCCATCCTATGTTGCGAGAGGGACAGAATTGGCGGGGGAAAATCCGATGCAGTTGCAAGGCCAGGTGGCCGCCGTGCCATACGCTTATCCACACGATGCTTCCCTCAGCCCGCAGACCACAGCATTGGTCATCATCGATATGCAACGTGACTGTAAGCTTGTCCGCCACTCTCCAATCCGTCTCAGGTGTTAATGAAGCTGCAGTCTGCGAAGTAGGCGGCTATTTTGACTGCCAGGGGTACGATGTAGCAGCTGCGAGAGCTATCATCCCGACGATCCAGCAATTGCTCTCTCTTGTTCGAAAGGCGGGCTATCCTATTTTCTTCACGAGAGAAGGTCGGTTGGTTATCCGTTGAATTGAACCCCTCGCTTACCACTTTTGTTTCCTTCTCCATGACCGTGGCTAAGAGGCCAAGCATAGGCCACTGGCCTGACCTGTCTACCTTGTCCAGCCGGGAACGTTTTCGTTCACGAAACAACGCTCGCAGGCTCGGCATCGGCGATAGAGGGCCTTTGGGAAGATTTCTCATCCGCGGTGAACCTGGTCACGACGTGATCGCCGAACTCGCGCCCACGCCTGGTGAGATCATCATCGACAAGCCTGGCCGAGGAGCTTTTGCACACACAGACTTTGAGCACGTCTTGCGGCTGAAAGGCATCAAGAATTTGATCCTTGGCGGGGTGACGACGGATGTCTGTGTGTCGACGACGATGCGAGAAGCCAATGACCGTGGATTTGACTGTCTCATTCTAGCGGACGCTACAGCCGCGGCCACACCGGAACTCCATCGGCTGACCTTGGAGTCTGTCAAAATGGAGGGCGGCATATTTGGCACTGTGGGGGAGGTGCAAGATCTTGTCAAAGCATTGACATCTTGAGTTATCACCGGCACACCTGGTTTACTCAGAATGAGCACAGATCTCTTCGTCAAGGAGGTTGCAGGTTGGCCATCTTGCTACATCCTCTACTGAACGAAGCACAAGTCTCGCGGTCCTGTGATTCCCCAAGGGGATGGACATATGACGGCCAAGCCGATGCATTTGCAATGTCTAGAGGCTCGTCATTCAGAGGACCAAGATGGATCCACTGAGGAGGTTCTACCAACACTCCTCCGCTATCCAGGAACGCAACCACTCGATTTTCTTCACCCAAGCTTGCAGTTTCCCGGACTCTTTCCTCATCAGCCTCAGTTTCGGCTGCACCAATGATTTGTTGAAAACCCAAGACTGCCGACAAATCATCTCTCTCGTGATTGGTTGTTCCCTCATGAGAAATACCCAGGAAACAGCCACTCCATCCTCTCCAAGGCGGCGGTGCTTCTCCCCTCCTGCGACGTGCTGATTCCAAACTTTCTGCTCCCCTGAAGATGCCTCGCCTCGACCACGTCGGCGTGCTCCTCCTTACTCAGTTCGTCGAGGACGGCGCCAATGAAGCGTCGCGCGTTCAGTGCGTTGGCGCGCATGTGGCCCATGACCATTTCCACGGTGACGTCTCCGGAGTCATGCCAGCACTGGACGTGTCGTCAGCACAGAACAGGACCGGACGGGAATCTTGTAGGTCCTCACGTCGTAATCCGTACTCATCAGGATGTTCTGATACGCAATTTCGGCCTCCGCTGCCAACTTCGCCTCGGGAAGCGTGGACATGTTGATGACGGTGCCACCCCAGGCCCGATACATATTTGACTCGGCGCGTGTGCTGAACTGGGGTCCCTCTGACATGCCAGATTTGGGTCTGATTAGCGCACACTTGGAGCAGTCACCGGAGCCAGGTGCGACTCACCCATACAAATCACGGTGCCCGTATCGTGCAATACCACGCCGTCCCCTTCCAAACTATGACCACACTTCCTCACGATGTCCCCGATGGCTTTGTCGTACGGATCGGCAAACGGCATATGCAGCACAAACCCATCCTCGAAGAAGGTGAAGGGCCTGATGCCCTTGGTGCGATCGATCACCTGGTCCGGCACCACGAAGTCCCGCGGCTTGACTTCTTCTCGCAAGCTGCCGGCGGCCGAGAAGGCGATAATGGTCCGCACCCCAATGTAACGGAGCGCGGCGATGTTAGCACGCGTGGGAACTTCGTGTGGCGCAAACTGGTGGTGCACGCCGTGTCGAGCGAGGAAGGCAATGGGAATTGGTTGGCCCGTGCTGGGCGATGGGTGCTCCATGATCGTGATGGGAGATGACGGCATGCCCCATGGCGTTGGCACTTCTAGCACTGCCACTTTGGTGAAATCGTGCAAGGAATTGAGTCCTGTCCCACCAATGACCCCGATTCTGACAGGTTCTAGCCGTTGTCAGAGGTCGCGGGGGGAGATCTGAAAGCAGAGAATGCTCACTCGGATAGGAATTTGGAAGACTCTCCGAACCCATTCCTGCAATACCTGTTGATCAGGCCGAGGCCAAGTGGGTGGTAATGGCGCGGGGTTGAGACACAGTCTATCAAGTCACTCTATGAGAATGGTCAATGCAAAAAGCAAGCTGTGTTGGTCTTTAGGAATCGTGAAAGTGTCTGTCATTAAGGGTATCATTCGTCCAATCATCCACCAACGTGTCTGCGCTGAGTACATACAAAAAATTAAGCCCAACAAGAGGGGCATAACGAGCGGAGAAAAGTTGCTCCGTGCGCTGACTAGTCGACTTTGGTGCTTGACAGTAAATTGCGCCATCTGTTCCCATCCAACGCCCGGGCGGCCCACTGTGTAGGGAATCTGTTCTCAATTGTCAGGTCTTACAAGTCCGTCGTCGGTATTCGATTGTTCTCGATGGCCATTTCGCCTGAGGAGGGATTTCCATTTGGCGGTGGAGATCGTGGCTCTCAATTTGGGCTCAGCAAGTGGCCCAGGGATTCGTGTGCAAGGAGACCACGTCCGTGTCGTAAGAGACCAACGATGATCCTTTCGAGTCGCGGTCAAACGTGTGCCCTTCATTCTGCAACTCGATCTCGACCATGGCCGGTGTCCTCGGATCTGGAGCGGCTGTGATCGGGGGCGTGTTGGGCTCTGGTAGGTTAATGTCAAATCCGGAGTCCGGATCAGCTTTCACCCCGGCGTTGGTAAAGATTAGAGGACCTTTGAGCCGAACATCACCAAGATATGCTCCTCGATGTCGGACCACATGGGTTAAGAGCGCCTCTGTCCCTCGATATATTGGAGACTCATCGCCGAGCATGATGCATACAAGACATCGATACGGCGGGTGATCAGTGTCTTCTTCGTGGGGCACATGCGATTTGGCGAGAAACAGCCAACGAAACTCGAGGCCAAAAGACCTGTACACCGTCGTATCATTCTGCCGGCCATTTCGACCTTCCACGGCTCTTCCACCTCGAAATTTGCACTTTTTACTCTTGCACTGCCACCTCCAGAGTTTGGTTTGAGAGTAGAATGTCGCAGGAACGGGATCAAGTGCATCGAGAAGCTTCCCGTCCCGCAACTGATATGCATATTTGCAGCATCCTCCGTATTTTGTGATGGGAGCTATGGTACTCCCGGACGTGCTGGACCGCCTCGTCGAGCCCGGTGGTGGTGGTGGCGGTGCCTTTTGGAAAGGCAGCAGGCTGGGGTCGAGGCCACTGAGGTACTCCCGAGTTCCTACCCTCGGGCGTGATGTCTGTTTCGAAATCGTTGAAGTGGTGGACCCGATTGTGCTGCGGCGACCGCTGGACATGAGTGTGGGAGGATCTGGCGCTGTGCTCGTCGCCTTGCGTTGCGCCGTCCGAGAAAGAGGGCCGGGGTGGCTAGCAAGGCCAATTGCTTCGGCGGGTTCGATGATACGATTCTCAGGTATGCTTGATTTCAACCGGAACATATCGGAGAATGTCCGTGATTTCTTCGTCTTAGATGGTGTTGGTGCTGGAGGAGTGGGTTGCAAAGCCGAAGAACTCAATCGGTCTGTCTGGGAGTGGACTGGAGAACTCGTCTTGTCTTTCTGTTCTTCTGACCCCGTAGCAACCCGGGCCTCTTTCCGGGACATCTCCTCCTCCAACTTGCGCTTGAAGAGTTCGTGTAAGGCGAGGAGGGCGTCGACTCGGCCTTTGTCCGATGTATCAATACATCTCTCAAAATCGACGACACCATCATCGTCTCGGGCTCTGGTCAGGCCGTCGAGCAGCGCACTTTGGACGGCAATCGTGATTTGCAATAGAGCGAGTTTGGCGGTAGCTGGTGAGGTCAGCGTCAGTCCATGCGGTTCGTTGTGAGATGCTGGCTCCGCGACGACTTACGGTCTCCTTCTTCGAAACTTGAACCGAAACGTTTATTTCCGTCGGCGACAATGCTTTGGATTTCGCTCTTTCCCTTCTTGATGGACTCCTCGAGGCGATCCGAGGGTGGAAGAGCGCCATGGGCTCGTCGACGCTCCTTGATCTGACTAACCACCCGGCTGCCTGCGTCATAGGCCTGAATCAGACCGGCCACGCAGCTAACGATGGCCAAGGCCTCGCCGACTCCAGACATGGTGAAGGGAAGATGTGAAGGGAAGAGTTGACCGTGTGCTCAAGGTGAAGGCGGTTGAATCGGCCTTACATGGTCCAAGGAGGAAGCTGCGTCAACGAAGACGATCCGTGGCCCGAGGCGCAGCCTCATTGCACTGCTGGGCGATATCTGTCTTAGGGGGTCCTAGTGGGCAAGCCACTGGTCGGCCTTTGGCCTGATAGCTGCAGATGGGACTTGACCAAAGCCGGCTGTCAGCCCCTCGCGCTGCGATAGCGCAGCCATCGCGGTCGGCCCCCCTTTCAAGTCCGGTGACACTCTTAGGCATTACAGCGCCTGTCTGAGGAGAAGAGGGCTGCGGAAGTACTTCAATCTCGTCAACACCATGGGGAGAGAACCTGGTGATGACTGTGGCTTCCACATGGCGATCCGTCGCCTCGGAATGAGGGGGCCAATCTCAGCCGCTCTAGGAGCATGTAGATTTTTAGCTCAAGAGATCGGCAAGGCACGAGCCTTTCTTGGTTCTCTGCTCCGCTTCTTACCACACACTTTATAAGGCTGAGGACCACCTCATTTGTCGCTTCTGAATTGTCCAAGAGTAATAATCGATGTTCGTCGATCATGTTTGACGTGCCAAATGCCAAAAGGTGAGAGTCAGGCACCACTGACCCCCGGGTTTTCGTCTGACGCTTCTGAGGATAAAACGCTCCGAGCTCTTTCATCAGGCACAAGATGAAGACGCAGATGAACCATCTGGTCGCGTGATGCACCCTCGCCAGCCGGAGGCTGTCGACAACGACAATGATGATACCACAATTCTCCACAATATAAATTACGGCTTTGAGTACGACTTCATCAACCGGCAGCTTGGGCAGCAAACAACAAAACCCACCCGCCAAGACGGGGCCGACAGTGAAACAAAGGCCCAGGAGACCTACGAATTCCGCCTCTTCAGCAACAGCAGCCGTTCGTCCAAACAGACGGCCGCCGGCGTTCTGCCTCGGATTCACAGATCATCCTCTGGTGACGAGTCCGAGTCCAAGGATACCACTACCGACCACCATGATACTCAACATGCTGATCCTGGCAAACTCACAATCTCAGTCCGCCTCTCCCCGACGCCTCCCCTGGGACAAACATGGCCTGCCGCAACAGACGAAGGCGCCTTCCTTCCCCCTCGCCACCGACCAGAATCGTGCTATTTCACCGCCGCTCTCCCACCATCGACACAGCAAGCGCTGAAGTCTCAGTACGCGTCGAGCGCGCTCTCCGGCCAGGCCATCCTTCTCAAATCGCTGACCACACAGTGGCCCGGCGCCCATGTCCCTTGGCGTGTGATCCACATCCCCTTGTCTTCTTCATCCTCGGTGCGAAATTCGCGTCCAAACCCAACTGTCCCATCGACATCAAAGTCCAAGTCAAAGCCATCCAAGAAACGGCGCATCATCCTACGTCGGCGCTCTGCCACCGCCGCGTCCGCCACGCTGCAGGACCGCGAGAAACGGAGGCAGCGCAATCGCGAGAAAAAGATCAAACGCAGGGAGCGCGAGAAGCGCAAGAAATTGGCCCAAGCAGCGGATAGTCAATCTCAACAAACGGAAGGGAAGGCCGAAAGTGAAACCGAAGGTGACTTGAGCCTGTAAATGGTAGGAACCCCCGGGAATGAAGGAGGCAGTGAATCCTCTACTGCACCGCAGTTGAAATTATAGAATGATTTCCGGATACTTGGTTTCATTCAAAACAGACATCATAACCACCGTGTCAGATTCCCCAATCCAATTCGTTTCCTAAGCCCGTGACTCATTCAAGCTCATCATAAATCCTATTCTACGCTTCCATCTTTACTGACCATTCGTGATGGCACCCGCTATCCTCTTCCTCATAAAGTCAAAAAAGGCAAACTGACTCGGCGTCGCACCGTACTCGTACACGAACCTGCTGGCCATGTAACTTCCAAATATGCTCCGCAGATACTTGTCAGGCACCCGCTGCAAGATTTTGTCCAGACCGACCTTCTCTTGCAGCGTTCGTGGCAGCGCCTCCTTCAAGACCGCCAGTCTCAGCGGTTTGTTCTCCCAGAGCTCGGTGAAATTCTGGAGTTCCTCATCGAGTTTGGTGATGGCCCAGGACAATTCATCCGACAGGACGGACCGGGGAGTGCCGGTGTGCTCGTGCTCGCGCCAGATGGCTTCGAATTCCAGCCGGGCATTTCGTTGGATAGTTTCTTGCACCTCCTTCACGTAGGCCTTGTAGAATGCGGGGATGGAACCGTCCGTGCCGACACACATATTCTCCATGAAGCCCTGGTCGTCAAAGGAGAGCGAGGCGAGCACTTCCAGCGAGGACGAGGTCACGCCACCCTTGTTGGCCGACGCGTCCTTGTACAAGATGCAGCCCGCCGTCTCCAGTCGGACTTTGGCGTCTTGAGTGATGAACAGGTTGGCACCCTCCACGATGTAAGGAATGGTACACTTGCCGTCCACAATGAGCTTGCTTGCCGTCGACAAGTCAATCGACTCTGGTCGACCGCCGCAGGGGACGAACAGGTCGTAGTGCTGGCCTTCGCGAAGGTGGAACGTGTTGCGAAAGACCATCCCATTGTGCACCGTCTCTCCTGACGGGAGGGTAACGTTCAAGTCTTCGACGAGCACCCGATAGCCCTGTGGCGACAGCTTCGAGAGATCATATTCCTTGATCATGACCCGCTTCTGCGCCAGGCGGATGAGCTCGGCGTGGTCGAGACCGTCGGGATCGGCGAGCACTCCCGAGCCGTCGACGATGGCGGTATACTTTTCGTTGGCGAGCAAGATCTCGTTTGAGCCGAGATCGCCGTCGGGCCCGCCGGTTTGCAGTTTTCTGATCTTGCTGGGGTCGAGATGGAGCTTGCGGTAGATGCCCAGCACGTATTCGCGGACGGAGAGGGTGGTCATGCCGTACGCGTCGTGAGGAATACCTCCCAGCTTCGGGCTCTTGCCGGTGAAGAATGACTTCCACCACGGCGCCCCCCGTGCCCGGGCATGTTCGGTGGCCCAGTCGACGAGGTCGGCCGTGTTTTCGTCAGGTCCCATGAAGAGGATCTCCTCCAGCCCGTGCAAATCGACGATGGGATCCTTGATGCCGGGGCTCGTGGGAGGAAGAAGCAAGTCCATGAGGCTGTCAATATACTTCTCGAACGCCAGGCGAGTCTTGTCCTGATGATTGTAGTCGAGGAGGATGACTCCTTTGGCCCCGCCTTCGGGGATGTCTTTGTTCTTCCGCTGCTGCGTGTTGGCGAGGTTGTAGTTCTCGTCAAACTGCGTTCTCGCGTTGATGGCGTACAGTTCTTTGTTCCTCGACTTGACGATGCGAATGCCTCCGCGGGCAATATCGCGGAATCGGAGGTGGAAGCCCCTGAATTCCGATCCAATGACCAAGAACATTCCGTACAACGGCTGAGGGTATTCATGCTCGGGCAAGAAGTCGGTGCTCGGCTGGAGCCGGAAACTCAGGGCCACCTTGGTGGGGGTGTAAAAGTTGGTCTTGAGCACGGCTTTGTTGAAGGTCAAGAAATACTGCATCACCATCTCGTCGTGGTGGTTGGTCACCGTCTCCGAGATCATGGCCGACAATGCCTGGTGGTCCAGCACTTTGTTGACCTTCAGTCGAAGGTAACTCAGGGTCGGGATAAAGTCATCCTGGTCTCGGGTCTGCATGTAGTGTGTCTGCGCGAAGGACAGGTACAGGTGCCGGATGAGATCGGGATACTTGTTGATGATCTCCAAAATGTAATCCGCCGTAAAGGTTTCATTGCGCAGCCGCTTTTTGATCTTGGACAACAGTTCGGCGTTGGCGTTGGTGTCGCCCTTCAACGCCGCCACCAAAGACGTGTACTCGGATCCCAGTCGGTTGAGGAACTGCTGGACGAAAATATGGACGCAATGCGCGTAGATGCTCTCCTGCAAGCTCAAGTTGCCGCTGGCAAACTGGCCTTGCAGCTTATTCTGAGGAATACAGAACAAGAGAGAGACCTCCTTGATGATCTGGTGGATCGCGGCCTCGATCGGCGGATGTTTGGCGATGTCGTTGCCGGCCGGCTTGAGGTAGAGCGAGATGACAGAGATGCCGTTGGAAAACTGCTCGACGTATTTCCTCGAGCTGGTCACGCCATAGTAGTGGTACAGATGCGAGAGGGCACTGAAAATGCCCATGGCGGAGCCTTGTCGGTATGCGATGACGAGCCGTTTTTCGCGCGTGCCCTCGATCTCAAACATCTCGATGACCGGCCCCGTTCGCTGTACGGCATAGGTGATGATTTCCTGGTACATCTCTTTCGTTCTCTTGGTCACCTTCTGGAGGAACCTCTTTTCGCCGATCGTCTCCAGGTCGGTCGCGTTGGGTCCCGGATTGGGGTTGTTGAAATGGCACTGGTAGACAAAGTAACATCGGAGCGATTCGTCCGGGTTGTCCGGGAGCGCGTTATTCGATCGGAAGGACTCGACTCGATAACTTCTCGCCGGCGTGGACACGTCCACGTACTTTTCGTCGATCCTCTGCTCGTAGCGCGGGCCATCCAACACACTCACCCCCGGTTTGCTCGTGTCGATGTAGACGGCGTGGTCCTTGTCCTCTTTGGCCAATCTGATTTCCAGCTTCTTGTCATCGCGGGCGTAGGCGGCCAGCTTGGCCGCATACAAGGACAGGACATGGCTGGCGATCGCCTCGGCCGTCTCGGTGGAGAAGTACATGTCGTCGATGCCCAGGGTGTTGTAAAACCATTCCGTCTCCGTGGCCACGAACTCGGTGGGGAGGAAGCCTTTGTCCTCGATGATATCCATCACTGTCATGATCGAGTTAGCAGTGGTGTCGCTTCACTCCGGTCGCCCCTCGTGTTGCGCCGGAACCAATCAATCTTACCCTCCTCCATCTGGGCCTTCTTGCCCTCGAATTTGGGGGCCACATAGCCGGAGCTGTGGTCAGACAATATCCGGTGCAGCGACTGATTCGACTGCGATGCCCCGGGCACTCCTAACAAGGTCGGCTGCGGTGACGGCTGTCGGCCGGGCGTCCTGATGACCTGCTCAATGAGTTTGTGTTTGGCAGGGTTGAGCGGCTGGTCGCCGTTGAGCGAAGGAAGAGTCATTGGGCCGGTCTCGGGGCGAGAGGGCTGGCACGCGAGGGAGTCAGGATTCAAGAAATGTCCAGAGAAATGGTCCAGCCGGTGCGGCCACAACGAAGGTCAGGTATGGATCGAGTTTATACAGACGATCGAAGATCTATAAATTGATGCAATCAATCATCCGGCGGTGTGTGAATGGGAGAATCGCGCAGGCCGGGCGGTGCTGAGCGGTGTTTGAGTGGTACGTCTTGCTGCGGCTGGAAGGAGACGGCGCTAGGACCCTCGATTAAAGGCGCCTCTCAACTGAAACGGATGAATCGCATGTGCTCTTTAGTGGATGGTGCTGACATGACGCCCCCCTGGCGGTGTCCCCTTATATCCACAGCACCAGCCAGACGGGCGTGGAAAATTTGCATTCGCAGCTGGCTGATGATGCAAGCGAATGCCATTAAGATGACCCAACAATAAACTGTTACGTCTCCAGCGGAATAGTGTCTCGCTTTAGCCATTAAATCCCCGCAAGTCCACAGCCATTAGCCATGTCAGCCCTGCCAGCCAGGCACGAGTCTGCCACGCTTCGCCAGAAGCAGACTAGTTTGGGTTTTCAGGCACCGCCCCTTTGGCTTGAGGTCACGTTGGCACGTTGCAATGGGCTGGCTAACCGCGTGTAGAATGGGCCCAGCCCCATGACCATCCATGTTTTGAGCAGTTTTTGCCCCCAATGACAATAATGGAAATGCGGCTGGAGAGGCGTGGCAAGGCGGAGACAGAAAGGAACCTGTCTTGCACATGACGTGGATGTGGGAGTGGGCCAGTATGTACACCAGCAAGGTCTGCACGAAGAGTAAGAATGTGAAAGCAGGCATTTTGATTCATGGCGCCTGCGTCTCCGTCTTGACGTGCCAGTCATATCAATATGGCCATGGCTTGATGACCGATGCCTCAATCCGCCCGATGCCTCAATCCACCCTCGCTTGATGACCGATGCCTCAATCCGCCCGATGCCTCAATCCACCCTCGCTTGATGACCGATGCCTCCATCCGCCTCGCTTCCAATGAAAAGGCATCATATACATGTTTTAAAGAATAGAAGGCTCGCTTCTCTCCATCCCGACGAGATTTCGAACCTGGCGCCAGTCGTGTACACATGAAAAACATCATCTGTGCCGCTGCTCCACGGCCTCGTCTGCACCACTGTCCGCCAGACTGCTGCTCTCGCCCACCGCGCCACTGAATGTGTCATCCTTATCCGGGTCATATGCCGCGGTCTCCCGGCCGCCAAATTCAGGGATGCCATCGGGATTGGCGGCTTTGCACACCTCATCTTGATCAATGGATTCGCGGTGGTCGGCATGTTCTCCGGCAAGGAGACCTCCGTGCTCGCTGTCAGTGCCATGATGGCTCTGCTGATCGTCTTCCGGGATTTGCGTCTTGATGAATGCATCAATAATGTAATACTGTAGAGCATTCATGATCAGCGGGAAGATCAGCATGACAAAGGCAATTTGCACGGCCTCGTTCCCCTCGGTCCAGCGGAGAGCCCAGTCTCCGACCTGGACAATCCAGGGCAGGAGCTGGAAGATGAAGAAGACACAGGCCTTCATCCCCAGCAACCCCAGGAAGTAAATGATGGACTGCTTCAGCCACCAGGTCACCCGAGGAGGGTCGCCGTAATTGCCCGTCACGATCGACTCGGGCGGTTGAGCAATCGGAGTATAGCTCGCGCCGACGGTTAATACCTTGAGGATGACGATCAGGATGGGTATGCCGATGGTCGTATCGATCCCGAGATTGAGAAGGTAGAAGGAGCAGGGATTCGGCTGGTATGTCTCGGTGACGGCGGTGGGCGCCGCAGCCGCCACCATCGCGAGCTGGATCTGTCCCGCCGAAAACAGAGACAGGAGCAGGTTGGCCAGGTGCAGGAGGACGGAGCCAAAAACTTGCTTGGAGACGTCAAACGCCCAAATCTTGATCGGCCGCTGTGGTCTCTCTCGCCACCTCTTGTACACCAAAGACAACAAGGCAAGGGCGCCCAATCCTCCTTGGACCAAGATCGCAAATGGGCCCAGCAGCTTGCACTCTCCGTTATTTTCGCCGTCGTCTGGAGACCCCGCCCCGGCCGAGGCCATAGCGGGCGAGGCGAACGGGGTGGAAGAAAGGACGGCAATCACGGTCGATGATGCCGTCGCCGTGGCGATATCAAAGAGAAGAGAGGATGAGCTGGTCATCACCGCGGCCGGGGAAATGGTGGACGAAAGTGCGGAAAGCGTCGCAGCATCTTGAAAGCCAGTGGACGAGGGTCGCAAGTCTGGAGGCTGCATGAGGAGGCCGGTCATGCAATGACGATTCCAGGGGGACACCCTGTGCGAGGTATCTGAGCCGCCCGACTTTTTAGAAGATCGTTACTGAAGCGTTCTGAGGATGATTGACATGCGTTCAAGACTGGAAGTAGGGTGTCAGGCAGTGTCAGTCGACGGTAGTGGCGCCGCTGTACTCCATATGCCGCAATGCACGGTCTAGAACCGCCAAGCCTTCATCGTCATAGGCTGCGAACGAGTTAGATGACTGCTCAGCACCTTTGACAGATTCCCGCTCTTATTCTACAATAGTTCTCACGGTGAGATTATAGAACCACCAACATGTTCCATTGGCTCTTCCAAGTGGACACGGACAGCCTTGGCGATGAACGTCGCCGGCCGTGAGTCGGATGCTTGAGGTATACATGTGGACGTCGGCCGGGAATTCAAATCCTTGTCTCAATTCTGCTGTCAGAGCCAGGGTGATCTCTCTTAAATATATCATTCCATCATAACACATCAGCATAACCCAGTTGGTCTATGTGGTATCTCGGCGCGAAGACAAGCAATGCTGCCAGGTGTACAGGGTATAAGGATTGTCCATCAACAATAACAGCCCGCCAGCCGCTCACAACTGCTCCGGCCCATCCTCGGGTGAGGCAAGCAACAAGCCAATCTTATCTCCGCTGCCCAGCCAATGTTTGATCACACAGGGGGCGTCGTCCGGGCCGGCACAAATCTTCTTTCTATCCAGGTTCTTGAACTTGGGGCCAATGGGACCGTTGACGTAATGATATTGGCCCGCAATGCGATACTGCCGTTTGTCGCTGAGACGGTAGAACTTGTCGCCCCAGTGGCCCGCAAAGTGAAACCATCCGGTCGGTGCGTTCGGGGTCAGGTTGGACGATCGTAACGTGTCGTTCTTGTAGTCATACGTGTACGCATGCGAGTTCAATGCCGGATCCCACAAAGGCCCGCGATCGGTCTCGTCATGCAGGATACCCCAGGGCAGGATGTACGGATGGGAGCCGGGTGTCGCGTACATGGCGTGGGTGCCGACGGCGGAATAAATGACCGGCCGCTTCCCCAGCTTCTCAACCGCATCATAACTGTACACCGATCCGAAATTGTGCTCGCTGAAAAAGACGGCCTTGGGGACGCCGTGATGGAACCGGATCGTGGTGTGCTCCCAGTCCCCCACGTGGTTTCCGAATCGGACGTTGAGGACTGCGTTGCCCAGGTTGAAGCTGTAAAAAAAGAACCAAAAGGCATCCACGACGCCGTGGCCCTTGTTCACCGTGATGAGAACGGCGGGTGCGTCGCTCCGGCCCCCCCTGATCCGAGTCCCAGGATCAAAGCGGGATTTTTCTTGGCGCTTCAATTCTTCATGGTAGGTCCGGCGGAAGGAGTCCATGGTTTTGGAAACGACCTTGCCGAACTGAGACAGAAGAAAGTCTTCGTCATGCTCGAAATCGTCCAGCCCGGGGGCAAACCAGTCTTTCAGGTCTCGGATCACGTCTTTCAGACCTTGGAGGCGTGTCCGACCGGGCCGGTGCACCCAACCGTCGTTGTCGTTGAACGGATCGTCCGGCCGGGAGGGGTCGTTTGGAATGTTCTTTTCACCTTCCAACCAGTCAGGTCGTTCCTCGACGTTGTCATTGCTCATCAAAAACACCCAACGGCCATCGTCCCACTCGTTGAGCCGGTCGAGATTCTCCAGGGTCGGGTGCATGCTCTCTGCCTGCAGGAGGGTGTAGTTCAGCGCCGGCGTGACGTGGTAAATGTGCTCCGCGATGTCGCCGGGCCAGAATTGTTCTCCGGAGTAGAGGTGGACGAGAGGGGCATACTCCAAGACATAGTCCGGTATCGTTCGGAGAATTTGCTCGTCGTCCGTCCAGTCCTCCGGTCGATCTTTCCCTTCGGTCCAAGCATTCTGCCAGTCCCGGTCTGGCGTCGGCCCTCCCTCATGATTCTTGTCACCACCGACCGGCCGATGACCAAACGTTTCACTGATGAAGTGCATATGCGATCCTCCGCACACGCCGAGCCAGCGACATGTCTTCCGGTCAATCCACGACTTGGAACTGGCGATCCAGCTCGCTTCTTCTAGATCCTCGTCTTGCCAGATGAAGAGTTCGGGATAGGTGGCCTTCAGGAGGCTGTTCAAGGACATATAGGATATCAGTGTCGACAGCACACCAATAGTGGCTTTGGTCTTCACAGCCTTCATCTGCGTCTCCGCTAGGGACGAGGCCGTGCCAAAGGCATGTGTCGACACGGGCTGCGCAGGTCCAGCTGTGCTTTGCTGATCATAGACCGCCGTGAGCGTAGACGGAGAGTCAACTCTCCAATCCGACGGCGCCTGCGCTAGGGGAGCGAGAAGAAGGTCGTCCGCGGGACTGACCGAGACGGCATGAGTGGCAGGAGGAGAAGGAGGCCCGGGGGGAGAAAAAGTCGGTGATGTTGTCAGGGAGAAGGTATAGGCGGAAGGTTGGGTCAGCGGTATTTGTGCAGCATAATGGACCTGCAGGGCCACTGTAGGCGCGAAGGCCGAGACAGTTAGCGAGTGCGTCACGAGACGAGTAGATCTGAGGATAGGCGATGAAGGAGCCCCAAATCAAAACTTTGAACGGATGTTGCGGCCAACGGGAGATCCGGCTGTGATCACGTCCCGGCCACTCTCCCAAAGGCCGTCTGATGACATACTCCCAGCCTTCCGCCGTGCGGGTCATGGCTCTGGTTCATGACTCCGCTGTCGACCGGATAGACCTGGTATAGCCTTCCGCCACTTCCGCGGGCGCGAGGTACGGACTTGGACTTACTAATGCACAGATGGCCGATAGTGCCGTCCACCGATCGGGATTGATCGCTCTTACATATAGAGATCGGCTGTAGTCAGCTCACTCTATTGAGACCACACCTGCTACAAGACGAGTAGGAAGCGGTGTGTCTGAAGCATCACGAAAGCAAAAGCGACGGAAGGGTCAGGACTAGTGATGAGGGGCCAGTGGGAGACCCTCGAATAGTCACTCCGTCCTCTGTCACCCCCCCTCTCCTCCACCCGCTATTTGGGGATTCTTAAAAGGCCGACAAGTCCGAGCAGTGGGCCACTGCATCCTTGAGGGCCTCGGGCTGGAAGTCCTCCTACATTGGTGCGGCTGGCGCCCTCTTCGCGCTAGCCCCTCCAGCGACATCGGCCAGCGCAGGACAGAGGCAAAGGCTAAAGCAGAGGAAGAGGCAAAGATCGCCAAGGTTCACGATCCGGTGCCCACCACTCTGTCTTTTGTTGGTGCCAGTCCATTCTCTGTACAGGCTGAAAAGGACTTAGCTTCAAAGCTGTCAAACACCCTTTCACCGCAAAGTGGGTGGGAATGGCTGGCTGTAAGATTTCTGACCTCAGATTTGGCCGGTTCCGCTGGACTGCATACCGCCGACATGGATTCACCTAGGGAACAACCCGAGGCTGAGTACGAGTATGAATATGCTGATGATGAGACTGAGGTAGGGTGATTCGACATTTGCTGGAGCTGTCTTTGACATAGATTACAGACCTTTTTCGTGGATCTTGACTTGTCGACCTTGAATGGTATTATTCAATCGAGCACTTCAGGTACCCGAAAGACATTGAACGTGCCGAAACGCGTGACCGCGAGACGCTCTTTGCCGCAAGGAGATCAAGACGGGGAGGCAGCGCAGGGTCGAGAGCAGGTCGACGACTGGGACGAGCCAACACCAGAGCCATCTGCGACACCGGACCAAAACGGCCGAAATGATGGTGGTGACGACGAGAGCGACGCGGAAGTCTCAGGCCGGGAAAATGTGCAAATTCTGGACTTCCACACGCATAACCCCATTGTCTCATACCAAGGCCACCTTTACAGTTGCACATGGACCGACATGATCGGCACCAATATGTTCTTCACCCGGCATCGCCAGCCCGCCAGCCTCAGTCCATGGCGATCCACCAAAGACTGTAATTTGCTTGGGACGTCTCGTATCAAGCTTGTTGGCCGCCGAGCCAAGACAATCCGAAAGCCTCAGTCCAAGAAGAGATCTCGAGAGGAGGACAATGATGACCACGTTGACGAGGTCAATGAGCAGCCGCAAGCACTCGGTGAGAATGCGGGCGAAATTTCCAGGTCACCGGAAGGACGCAGTCTCGGCGGTTTCGTGCGTTCCAACCCCAAGACAAACATCGAGATCAAGAAGCAAGCAAGATTCCTCGAGCAGCTGATGGACGTCAAGGAGAAACTGGGAGAGACCGATAACGTGAGAACTGTGGTGAATCACCACATGGCGGCCGTTGACGCCAGGCTGCACGCGACCCGGGAGCCCGAGTTTCTCACCAAGGTCGCCGAACTCAACCGGAAGGTGGTCAAGGGTGATGCGGAAGCACTTGCTCAACTTCAAGATATGTATTCTCAACGACAAGATGCTAGCAACGAGCCAGAAACCGCGCCAGACACAGCTCCAGAGTCACCATCCGAGCCCTCAAGTCGATCCGATGCGCCTCAAGTCCAAACCGCAGCACAAATAGCTAAATAACAAGGACACAATGGCGAAGGTCAGTCCAGAACTCACAGCCGTCTATTAACACAACTTTTGATGGAGGCTCAACTCGAAATCGGCCGCACTGGGAGATCAGGATCGGTCCGGCTTGTCATACTTCCAATGTACGGGCGACGGAGGTGGTGGTGGAGGCTGACGCTCGGGATATTCTCTGCGGTCCGAATAGGAGACATATTTGGGGCGAGGAGACGCTTCAACTGCTCTGTAAATGTCCCTGCTCGAGGTTTCGGACGCGAGCACGGTTGACCGATAGGACGATCGTTGCAAAGTGGCGGGCATCGAGGTCGGCATCGAGGTGAGACCCCGAAGAACGGATCCGGAACCGTCGGTGGACTGCCGTAGGAGCTGGTCAGCACGGGGCTGATATCAATCAGCCTGAACTGGAATGCACGCACGCGGTACTTTCTGACTCAGCGAGGCCGTGATCGGCGGCCTGATGCAGGTACCCAAGTGTGGAGTTAAGCGGGCTGGCAGGCAGACCGGATGATGATCAGTTGAACAATGACAAAATCAGCCACTGCTGGGAGAAGATGATCACTTTATGGTGAAGAAAGGAGTCTGACTTACGCGTAAGGGGAGCCAGCGGAGCAGGAGTCAAATATCCCTTGGGCCCAACCGGGACGTCGCCAAAGCAATCTGGCGGTCTGGCGGTCTGCGGACGTGGGATGTGGCATTTTCAACAAGACCTGCCAACGCAGGCGAGGACAAGATACTGCCTTGCTTCCGGGGCTGCCCGTTCGTCGCCAGGCCTGTCAGAAGCTTTCCCCGGAGCGCCACTCAGTGCCGCGGCACCGTCAGGCCAGCTCGGGCTCCAATCAGGCCAGAAAACCACGGCTTCCCCGCTACCAACAATCTGTCATCCCATCATCCTTTGTCTTCGGTTGTGGTCTTGTTCTCCGACAGTGAGACATGCTCCGTCGCCCGGATCCTTTTTCGTCGACGCCATTCTAGTCCGAAACGATCAGTTCTGGCTGAGGAGGAATAATAATAACACTGACGGACGTCGTAGACTCTATCAGGGGAGCCGTGGCCTGATGGCTTTTCATCCAAGCTTTCGAACTCCGCGGGAGATCCCGCAAAAGCCCCCCCACGTCTCAGCCTAAGGGCAAGTCCACGGCTCGGTTTCTCCAGAAGAACTTCTGGGGCTTCCTCGGTGCTTCCACCGGGATCACTGTCTCCCTAGCACCGCCCCGTCGCATTGGGATGCCTCAGCCGTAGCCCGCTCACTAGGGGCGGGATGGCGGAATGATTTCGGACAACGGCGTGGTTTCATCGAACTGACTCAGTCATGGTGAAGCGGTTCATCAGAAGACGCCTTGGGGAAGGACCGTTGGCGCAGGGACCGGTTTGCGTGCACAGGCTCCAGCCCTCTTCGTATCAGTATGCATGGTGACTAACCTCAACACGCCGCGCTGTGGGAGATCGAAGCATGAGGCCATCCAGTAGATTGACGAGTCTGCACAAGACGTCCATCTGCACAAGGCTTCCGTCTATACAAGACCTCTCAACTGCTGCCACCGTGGCTGTTGTAGTTGGGTGCCTTGTATAAGTCTGCTGCCCAGTCCACAGAAAAGTTGGGCTGCCTCTGTGCCAAGACCGGTCCCTCTTGATTGGCTTGAATTTCGGAGCAAGAATTTCGGGGCATCAAATAATGCACGGTGCCTGGTTAATTTCCAGCGGGCAACAAGTAAAAGGAGGACATCATCACAGCGGCGCGATTTTGCTGCCCGACTCTGAGTTGGTCCCCTTTCTGCGTTGGCTTCTCTGACACCTTATCTCTTGTCCGGGTCGGTGGCCAAGGCGCAGCGTGCTGGACAGAGATTTTGCTCCTGGTTCATGGTCACAGCCTGACGCCTTGTCGAAATGGATGATCATGTCGTCGGAGTCTTGGGCGGAGGTCAGCTCGGCCGCATGTTGGTAGAGGCGGCGAGCAGGCTCAATATCAGAGTGGCCGTCCTCGACAGCGAAAATGCGCCCGCTAAACAGATCAACCTGGCGGCGTCCGATAAGCATGTTACCGGCTCATTTGCGAATGCCTCCGACGTCAAACAACTGGCGTCGAGATGTGATGTCTTGACCTATGAGATTGAGCATGTCGATACCAAAGTCCTGGAGGAATTGGATGAGGAGAATCCGTTCATCAGCGGGACGAAGTGGTCACGCATTCAACCGAGTTGGCGGACCGTCCGGACGATTCAGGACAAGTATGCACAGAAACAGCACTTTGCAAAGTTTGGCATCTCGGTCGCCAGGTCTATCGCCGTGGGCACGTCACATCCGCAAGGACTGAAAGACATAGCAGACCAGCTGGGGTATCCCTTGATGCTCAAATCGAGAACCGAGGCATACGATGGGCGAGGAAATTTCCCGATCTGGTCTGTGTCGGATATTGAACCGGCTTTGAAGGCATTGCAGGATCGTCCTTTGTACGCCGAGAAATGGGCAGACTTCCAGATGGAGCTCGCCGTCATGGTGGTCAAGAAATCTCAGGACGTCTCCCCCGAATCCTGGGAATCAGTCACGCTGGCATATCCCACCGTCGAGACGATTCACGAAGACAGCATATGTAAGTTGGTGTATGTTCCGCCTCGACGCGTGTCCAGGAAGGTGGCCAGGGCGGCGCAAGATCTGGCTCGTCGTGCGGTCTCGACATTCCCCGGGACGGGTGTCTTTGGTGTCGAACTGTTCCTGCTGCGGGATGACAGTCTGCTGGTCAACGAGATTGCCCCACGACCGCACAATTCGGGCCACTACACCATCGAAGCGTGCCATATGTCACAATACGAGGCTCAGATCAGAGCGATTCTCCCCGACCTCGCGCCCACGATTGTCCCGGGTGCGACTGATCTCGTGGTACCTGCTGCCGTCATGCTCAATATTCTTGGTGGTCCGCAGCCGGACTCGCACTTGCTCGTGGCAAAGGCGGCGCTGAAGATCCCAGGGGCCAAAATCCATTTGTACGGTAAGGGTGCGGGCCGGCCAGGTCGCAAGATGGGTCATATTACCATCCTGGGACGCAGCATGTCCGAGTGTGAGATCAAGATTCATCCGCTCGTTCAGATCGTGGACGCGCTTCGGGCGCACCGGAGTGATACATCCCCCACATCATCGTCAGCCATACACGCAACGGCCAGTGACCTCCAAAAGCAGAACCCCCCGCCGAAACCGAGTCCCATCATTGCCGTTGTGATGGGTTCCGACACCGACCTGGCCACGCTGCGACCGGGCCTGACTCTCCTCGACGAGATGGATATCCCCTACGAAGTCACCATCACCTCCGCCCACCGGACACCACAGTACATGCTGGACTTTGGCAAAGCAGCTGCCGGCCGAGGGCTCAAGGCCATTATTGCCGCCGCCGGTGGCGCCGCTCATCTGCCAGGCATGATGGCTTCCGTCACCTCGGTGCCCGTCATTGGCTGCCCCGTGAAAGCCAGCAGCCTGGACGGACTCGACAGCCTGCTCAGCATTGTCCAGATGCCCCGCGGGGTCCCCGTGGCGACGGTGAGCATTGGAAACAGTATCAATGCTGCTTTGCTGGCGGCGCGCATTGTGGGCACCAGCGATGCTAAAGTCCAGGAATGGGTCGAGAGGCACCTGCAGAAAATGGACGACGAGAATATGGCCAAAGCGGAGAAGCTGGGGAGAGAAGGGTGGAAGGATTACAAGAGGCAGGAATCGTGGGGATAGACCCTCAAATTGAGCCGTACGGCTGGACGATTGCGGCTGATGATGCTGTTTCATACGCATCAGTCTCCTAATTGATCTTGCCACCTGAATCTAGAAGTACATCAGACATGGAGTGATGATTGGCATGGCTTATTCCCCCGACGACATTGTTTGACGCAGCGATGGTCGGTAGCGCAGAGTAGATAATATGGTGATGTTCCCGCCTTCTCATCAGACTTTTGACCGTCGTATTGTTGGCTTGCCATCACAGACCGGTTTCAAAGCGAAGTCTGATTGCGGTCTCGACTCTGTCCAGCCACAGTATTCTGGGAATGCGCTGGAGCGAGTCTCTCCGGCACTGGTGCTTTTTGTCGTCATCGACTCCATGCTTTCATTCGATTCCATGCTCTTTCTTGATTCTCTCCAAATTCTCCTGCCGCGCAGCGATATCTTCTTTAGCCTCGACTTTCATCTTCTCCGGCTGGTGATAAAGCACCACCAGATACCGGTTCATAAAGTTGAACCCGTTCAGCTTGTCGCAGGCCTGTTTTGCGTCGAGCACGTCTTCATACACCACAAAGGCCGTGCCTTTGGTGCTGTTCGACGTTCCCACTCGTATCTGACGGATCGGACCAAACTTGCCAAACAGATCGAAAAGCGCGGGAGTGTCGATGTTGTAGGTGAGGTTCTTGACGAAAAGGATCCGGTTCGCTTCGGGTGCGAGCTTGTTGCTGCGAGACATTGTTGAGGCGTCGGCGCGGAAGAAAGCAGCGAGGCGCACCTTGCGGCACCTTTGATTCTTCGCGGAGAGGTTTGGGCCTGGGGGCTGAGCAGTTGTGTGGGCGCAGGATGCGGCGAGAAGTCAGGATTCCCAGTGTGACAAAACGTTGGTAATGAGCCGCAGAACGCTTGGTGTGACCGTGGTCTGGAAGACGTCGAGATTGGTTTCTTTTCCCTTGGATAGTCTGTTCAGGCTCTGGGGCCAGAGCAGGCCCTGAATGAAGAAGAGTTCACGCGCTGGTGTGGCCGACGCAGGCGGTGGAATCAGAGGAAGTGTGCTGGAGAGCAGGCGCGGACATGTATCAATTTTACTAGTGCGAATCTCCCGCTCTTCCATAGACGACTCTGAACACCACCACCAGCATCTCCTTGCGCGACACCGTCCAACGCTCATTTTTCTAGTGGCCGCCTTTGACCTCCGTCCGGAGGTCCCCCAAGCTTGTCTGCAAATGTAGCCATCGCAACTTGCGGTCACCGTCTGAGCTTCGACCGTCGACTCCATACCCCACCTCCGCAGCCCATCGGCTCGAGGTCGACTCATTCGCCCGGCGCGACCATGCCTTCTTCTACGGTCTGGCGCCGACCGACGAATGGCCTCCCTGATCGCGGCCAGAGTCCAGTCCGCCCTCCTGACGACTGTGTCGAGCGGCTCTCGCCCGGTCCGAACCTAGACTTTCCTCCCCCACCGCCGCCATATCGCGCCCGCTACGACCGAGAGCAAGATATAGGAGGATACCCGCTCAGAGGCCTGGGTCTCTCCGATGCCGGGTTTTTCGATAGTCCGACCGGTTCTTTACAGCCAGACCATCTCTACTACGATCAAGAGGGCGCAGCGCATGTGGGCGCTCGTCGTCCTTCAGCGGCGGCAGAACAGAACGAACCATACCTCTCTGGAGCTGCTCCCAGGGACTGGTCCTCTAAATTCACCAGGTATCCTCACGAAGCCCGCCGGTCGCGAGGAAAGGGTCACACTCGCTCAGGCTCGACCATCGACGACCTTGCCAGCGCGGCCATTGCGACCAGCCCGACATTCGCCAACGGCAGTCCTCGTACGCACTTATTTAATGGAAGCCCAATCAGGTATAACACGACTCGTCCGTCTACATCTTATACCCGGCAACACTACAACTATTATGAGGAGGTCGTGCAGGGCCCACCGGCCAAACGAATCAAATCAGAACGTCTCCCTGCGGCAGAGTGGTCACCACGGGCGGAGCGACCGAGGACGAGCAACAGCCAGACCACAGAAACGATACATGAAGAAGCTTTACTGTTGCTGAGCTTGAAAAATGAGGTCAACTTCAAAATGAAGGCACAATACTCGCCCCCTGCACCAGCCTATCCTTCATCGCCGAAAATACCTGCTCATGCGGAACCATGGGGCGTGGCCGACCACTCTCGCTACGACGGCGGTCAAATACACAACATCGATCAGGGCACAATGGGGAACTGGGCACCTCCAACCCCCCAAGCGGGTCTTCTGCCGCCCTTTACCGAGGGGTCTGATTCCAAGGATCCAGCGAGCACGGAAGGGCGCCCAATCTGTACAAACGGGGACCAGCCTGAGCAAGGGTCGTCGATTTTGATGGCTGCCGATCTCATTAGATTAGAACGCAGAGAAACTCTTCCAGAGACGGCCGATTCAGCCCAATCCACCGGCGTCGAACCGCATCCGTCTGATGTGCAAATCGAAGGCTCAGCAGCACAACCGAAGAGGCCGCGACGGGTCAAGCCGGAAGTACAGGCCGAGGTTTGCGCCTCTTGCCAGCGACTGCAACGGGATTCTGGAGATGAGACGGGGCCGATGTTCTGGATCAGCTGCGACGCCTGCCACCGATGGTTTCATTCGGCATGTGCCGGTTTCAAGAGTAAAGCAGAAGCGAGAAGCGTCGACAAGTTCCTATGTCAGGACTGTGAGCCGGAGCACGGAAAGACGACGTTTGTTCGGAAATCCTCGCGGCCGAGAACCGCGATCGACTATGCCGGACTCAATCAAGGGGTTGTGAAGTCATCGGCGGAAACGTCCATGCATCACTATATCCAACCGATCAAAGACGGAAAGATGACCTTTCTTCCCGACGACTTTGCCCGCATCAGACCCGAGCTCCTCACGGCAGAGTTTATGGAAAGCTTCGATGGCATGAAGCGACCGTTCGTCGTTCCGGCTTGCTGGAACCCTCGCTTCGGGATCAGAGCGTCGGCAACCGACCTTGAAGACACACAGTCGGATTCTGAACTGACCTACTCGAAAGAGGTGCGTTTTGACAGTCGCGGGAACACGCTGGGACCGGACCACGAGGATATCGAAGGTGCGCAAGAGGAAGTCATCGACTGCGATCAAGACCTGCTGGACATGATCATGCCACGCAATCTCACGGTCCGAAAGGTGGCGGAACTGTATGGACCTGACGAGCCCGTGCCGGTCATCGATGTGAAGTCTCAGGAGACCAAAGGGTCCTTCACCTTGAAGCAGTGGGCGGATTACTACGAGTTGACGGGAGAAAAGCCAATCAGGAATGTCATCAGTCTGGAAGTTTCGGAAAGCCGTCTGGGAAGACTGATTCGACGGCCCAAGGTGGTCCGAGATCTCGACCTCGAAGACCAGGTTTGGGATGCGGAGTCCCGGAAAGCGACGAAGAAGAGACCAGTCCAATTCTACTGTCTCATGTCGGTGACCGATAGCTATACGGACTTCCATATCGACTTCGGAGGGTCGGCCGTCTACTATCACATCCTCAAAGGGAGAAAGACCTTTTTCTTCATTCCGCCAGAGGACAAGTACCTGAAAAAGTACGAAGACTGGTGCAACTCTGACACGCAAAATGTCACCTTCTTGGGGGACCTCTGCGGTGGCAATTGCACCCGGATCGATCTCCAAGCGGGAGACACCGCATTCATTCCGGCTGGTTGGATCCATGCCGTCTGGACGCCCGAGGACACTCTCGTCATTGGCGGCAATTTCTTGACCCGTCTGGATTATGAGATGCAGATCAAGGTGGCCAACATTGAGAAGGTCACCAAAGTCGCCACGAAGTTCCGTTATCCTTTTTTCCAGAAGGTCATGTGGTACACTCTGATCAAATATCTCGAGGACGACCCTGTCCCCGTCGAGGTCCTCCACGACTTTCACGACGATCTAGATTACACTTATCTTCGCGCGAATCCGGTCTGGCACGAAATTGGAGACCTGGAAAATACGGCCGAACCGGGCGAGCCGACTTATAACGCCAGATACTATCCCAAATCCGAGATCAACGGATTACCCGCGCTGAGAGACTTTCTCTACCGGACGGCTCGCGTTCATGCCGACCTCCCCGTCCCGGACATTAACAAGAAGGGGATTGACGCCGTGAAGGCGTCGGTGCCGAAAGGCCACGGTGACCCTCTCAAGCTGGCCAAAGAGTTTGCGGTGTGGTGTGCATGGAAGATCGGTAATGTCACCGCACCGGAATGGATCCATTCCGACGGCCCTTTCGATCTTGAAAAGAAAGAGAAAATTAGGAAGCCTGAAGTTTTCAGGTTACCGGGAGAACGCAGCTCCACGCGGAAGGCGTCACAAGTGCGTGCTTCCACCTCTGACAGCGGGGATTCCCCTCCAGCGAAGCAGGCTCTTGCCGGCCCGGAGCTGGAGAACGACTCTGGCAAGAAGACAAAGAATGGCACAAAGGGGACCGGCCTCAGAGTGGCATGTGACGCATGCCGGAAACGGCGAATAAAATGTCGCCACAGAGCCGACAGTCCTATTCCCACCCTTGTTCCCAGTGAGAATATACGACCAAAGGGCGCCTCGGGCAGTGAGCACCGTCACCCGCTGGTGTCTTTTCGACCTCCTTCTGGCGTTGACGCACCGCTCTCTCCAGAAGCAATCTTGTCGGTCCCTGTTTCGGATCTCGCTCAAGCGGCTCTGGCCACCATTGAATCACAGTCGCTAGATGGTATCAGCTCTCAGCTGAGCGCGGTGAATTATTCATCAACAGTGAAGAAGAGTAGGAGTAAAGCATGCGAGGAATGTCGGAAGAGCAAGGTGGGTGCTGTCTCCACAATGTATAGAGCCATATTAACCATGCCAGCGGCGCTGCGTCCATGATGAACATGGCCGGATCGATCCGGCCAAAGCAGCGGAACCATCCAAACCGCGCAGTTCGACAAGCGCAAAGAGACCAGCTCGGCTGAGCGATGGAGATGCGCACATCAAGCGGGCGAAAACAGAGAGCGAGACGGATAGAGACGGTCGAACAAGCACCACTCAGGTCGCCGATATCGACGTCATGATTGATCCAGCACTGATGAATGGTGATTTTGCTCTTTCAGAGACTGACATGCCAGGTTTGGCGAATCGACCCGAGATCACAAGCGAAGCAGCGCCATCCTTGAATGATCCTCCCACGCACGAGAACGCCATACAGCACCCTGTCTCTCCCGATGCGGCCGTCGCACCACCAGAGAATGCGACGCATCTGGCTTCAGACCTCCCGGCAGAGGCTGCTACAAATGGTGTGGAGGTGAAGCCCGAAAACGTTCAGAGTCCCTTGCTTGGCAGTCCGCCGGAGATGAGCGCGACAGCCAAAGTACACACCCCACCGGTCCGGCTAGGAGAGCCTCTTTCGATGAAAGGACTACCAAATGGGGACATTTCAAAGGCAGAACCGCCGTCTTCTGGGTCAAGACAGTCCCCACGGCAGTCTAAGCAGGTCGAAAGATTTACTCCTGAAGACCATCGATCGCCGTCCAAAGTACCGCCCAAGCCTGTTCGATCTGAACGACGAGCTTCGAGTGCGGCGAGCGGTCAGACAATGGCCACGAGCACCAAGAGCCGGCGATCCTCCAGCAACACGTCCGGCACGATACACCAAATGGCAGGAATCGAGGCGAGGCACGACATTTCTCGCGAAGCTTCCGCCCGGCCCGTCAGTCGTGGGAGCACAGTCGGCGGTGAAAGTGATCTGGACGCAGACGCGAGATTAGCAAGAGAGCTCCAGGCAGCGGAAAATGGATTGAGACGACGAACGAGCATGAGAGCGTAGCCAGTGCCCCGGTCACGTCCATCCAGATGGAGACTGCGAGGCGACATGAGACGATATGATGGCACGATATGGCTGGCGTTTTGTGGTGAGGGCGAAGGTGTACCATGAATGACTGGCCTGGCGCATAATGATCTTGGGAAAATTGATTGGGCCGAACATTCTTTCTTCAAATACCCTTTTAGCAGTAGTGTGAAACAGGTGCACATATCGGCAGGCGCATAGACGTCCTGTTCCCAATAAACCAATTGTATAGGACCTCAAAGCTTGCTGGACCCGTCTGCTGACGTACACGTGACCCTGCCTTGATATTATAGGCCATAGCAACCCCAGACGCCGATCGTCGCCAAACTGTGGGGTAATGTGCACTTAATGGGCATCTTGAAGCTCAACATTGCCACGACTTCTGCAATGCGCTGCACGGCATGCGATTCAGCCTCTTCCTGACGCTACGTCTGAACGGATGAAAGCGCGATGAGACGGAATCCACGGCGCAATTATGGCGGACAGTGGCAATAGTCAACTTGTGCGCATCTCCCGAACCCCGTCCAATCCCCCGTGATAATGACGCCCCATAGGACGCGATTGAACTGTATTACCAGGTTCGAGGGGCCCGGAATGGCCCAAAATCGTCGGCCAGAGGCTCCGCACTCGAAGCATTGGGACACGGTCTTGCAGGGTCGGCGGGTGCGGTGATATCGAACGCGACACTCTACCCGTTGGATCTGATCATCACCCGGCTACAGATACAACAGCATGTGCGGAATGGCCGGTCGCGGCCTGAGCATGAAGAGTACACGGGAGTTTTGGACGCGGCCAAGAAGATCTACGAGAATGAAGGTGGTGTGGTTGGGTTTTACACCGGCCTTCTCGCAGATACAGGGAAGATCTTGGCCGATTCATTCATCTTTTTCTTGGCCTACAGCTTTCTCAGAAACAAGCGAGTAGCGGCCAAGAGGAGTGGAGAGTCCCTCCCGGCACTGGATGAACTGGGGGTGGGTTTCCTGGCGGGCAGTTTCACCAAGCTGGTCACGGCACCGATCGCGAACATCGTCACGAGAAAGCAGGCGGCGGCGCTGGTCGCGTCCCAGTCATCGGGCGAGAGACATCCGGCGGCCACGCCGAGTACGAGAGATATCGTCCAAAGTATCAAGGAAGAAAAGGGCTGGCGGGGATTCTGGGCGGGATATTCGGCCTCACTGATCCTGACGCTCAATCCGACCCTCACCTTCTTCCTTTTTGAGACATCCAAAAAGATGCTCTTGCCGAGATCTCGGAGGGACCATCCACCGCCATCGGCCACTTTTCTTCTGTCGGCATTCAGCAAAGCGTGCGCCACCGCTATCACGTATCCGTTCAGCCTGGCCAAAGCACGTGTGCAGTCAGGAATGATAGAGAACAACGAAAGGAAAGAGGTGGAGGAGGAGGTGGCCACCGGCAGAGACATCCGGAGGATAAGCCAACAGGCCACCCACTCGACCATCTTCAGCACGCTTCTGACAATCGCGCACACCGAGGGTGTGTCGACCCTGTACGAAGGGCTGTCCCTGGAGATCCTGAGATCCTTCTTCAGCCACGGGATCACCATGCTGGTGAAGCAGATCATCCAGCACTTCCTGGTCAAAGCGTACTACCTCTTGTCCATCGTCCTGGGAAGGTACAAGAGGAGGTCAAGGGAACAGCGCCTGGCGGAGAAGGCGAAGAGCAGTGTCGAGTACTACAATCTCGCCATGGCCCGTGCCAGCCAGAGGATGGAAGATGCCAAAAATGCTGTGAAAGAAAGGGCGAATGAGACGGCAGAATTTGTGGCCGAGTATGTTGAGGAGGAGACTGGAGATTGGAGAGATCACTACAACACAATTGACCTGGGTAAATGGCTGGAGTCCGACAGGAAAGAGCACAGTTGAACCCAGTGAAAGTCATTGATGATGGCATGAGGGTCCAAGGGAAGCGGGTGGATGGTGGGTTTCGGAGGCTGGTGAATGTGCAAAAAATTCGGGTTTATGATACCTTATATCACTTTTGAGATGCGACTACCCTTTGCCCACCACCTCTCTTCTCCATCTTCTTCTGCCGGTTGCTTTGCACTTCTCCTGCTCCGCCCGCGCCCGCGATTCCCCCGAGCGTTGCCTTTAACCCGCTCGCAGTGGTCACGGCGACATAGATGGCATAGCCCGGGACCACAAGGTACAGCCACCAGGCTCGGTTGCCGAAGACCACAACAGAGAGGAGGTTGATCCACGTCCAATACAAGATATCCCACATGAACTCGGTCAGACCCTTGGCATCCAGATCTTCACCCGCCCGGCGAAGGCTGCCATCAGGGTTGTACGTCGGTCGGGCAAGGCGGTCGAGGTAGAACTCTATGATCAGTCCAGGGGCGGTGAGCAGTGCGTAGCGTTTGAGTGAGAGAGATCGGCGAAGCGTGAAGCGGAATAAGAGGAAGACGGCATGGATAGCCAGGGTGGTAAGATGGGTCTGCTTCAGACGAGCGGCGTTGCGCACCGCGAGCGATTTGGCCGCTTTCTGGACAGTATGAGCGGCAGCGGCGGTCGAGAGCGTATATACATACTTGGGCCATGTCAGAGGGGGGCGGTGGTGTCTAGTTGCCCGTGCCTTCGTGGACAGACAAAAGCATCTGGTGGTGGTGGTCAGGCTCGAAGAGCACAATTGATATTGGATGAAAGTTAATTAATACATATTACTCTTCAAGTTGATGCCGTGAACAATATAGTATATGCAGGTTCTTCAGTGTGGATTGGTTTTCGGAGTCGAATGTTTCCCCGCCGCCACAATTGCAAGTTCCAGCCACACGACATTTGAGATCTGCAAGCAAAGCCGCCGCGGTTGGCAAAACACCACAATCTACTCATCCTCCCTACCGCATAGTCCTCTCTCCAACTTTCTTTCCTATATGACTGTCTGGCACTGTTTCCGCAGATCAGTCCGGGCCCCCTAATGAATTAGCATTTTCCGTCGAGGCGCTTTGTTTGGAGGCGTTTCTGGGTCGTTGATGAGCTGCAAACCCACTTGGCCGCGTTCGTCGCGCCGGTGAAGCGCTGAAGGGTCTTCCTCGACCCTCTACACTGCTGCCACTTGCCCTGCATATTTCTATCCCTCCTGCTCGGCCATGGCGCCCTCGGTGCCGCATATCACGAACCAGCTGCGCCAGCTTGTCTATTACCACCTCGACAACAACTTGCTGAAGAATGCCTTGTTCCTCTCCTCCCGGCTCGTCGCATACGAACCGCGCTCTGCGGAGGCAGCATACTTGCTAGCCTCGTGTCAACATCAGTCTGGATTTGTCAAAGCGGCTTGGGACACCAGTCGACCGTTTGGGCTTCGTGGAAGTCATCTCGGCTGCAGCTATGTGTTTGCAGAGGCCTGTTTAGAGCTGGGAAGATTCGTGGATGGCATCACCGCGCTTGAAAAGAGTCGGCATCTGTGGCAGAACAGGAATTCGTGGAACCAGCACAATGAGTCTCGGAGGCAGCATTTGCCCGATGCCGCGGCGGTCTTGTGCCTCAAGGGCAAACTTTGGAAAGCACACAAGAATCTCGACCAGGCCGTCGAATGCTGGGCCATGGCGTTGAAGCTCAACCCGTTCATGTGGGACGCGTTCATGGGCCTCTGTGAGGCCGGCGCCAAAGTCAGCGTCCCCAATGTCTACAAGATGTCGCCCGAGATGGTGGCAATGGCCCAGGCCGCACAGACCCAAGCGCAGAAAAGCGAAAATGTGGTGGCAGCAAATGCATCGGAAAAGTCGTCGATGGCCAGTCTGCCGCTCCAAGCTCAAGCCACGAACCACAGCAACCATAGCAGCGCCGATCCGTTTCTTTCCAGCCAGAAAGCCAGCGGAAATACGAGCCATGGAAACTCTGTCTTGTGGGAGAAACTCAACGGCAGCAAGATGAGCGTCAGCACGGTCAGGACCGTACTCGATGAAGAATCATTGAATACTCCTTCCACCGTGGTCGAGGTGGACGAAAGTGTCCTACAAGGCGGCCGTTTACATCACGTCTATGAACCGCCTCCTGCGCCGACGAGGAAAGTCAGGAGTGCCAACGAAGCACCGGCAGATCCCCCCCCAAGGTGGAAAACGGGCTCGACCAGGGTGAAAACGAGGGCCAAAGGCGCCGCTGAGGAAGCCGCGGTGTTGCAGGATGCCCCTCTCCCTGCTCCGGCCACCAAAAGAACCATCTCCGGTCAAGTGGCCGCGACCTCGAGTACGCACGCGACGGTCCATGAAGGCACGAGGCGCAGCAACCGACTGCTGAACACGACGAGACCTCCCAGTACCACTGGGACGGCGGGCAGCAAGATTTCCTCGTTGGCAAACTCTCTGGGACTGCGAGAAGGACGAGACATCAAAAAGGCAAAGGCACCGGCCGTTCGAGGGAGGACGGCAAATACATCGACGGTCGGTCGGGTGGTCAGCGGAAATCGTACCGGGCCCGGGTCGGCGGATGCGATGGAGGTCGATGGCAAAGAACAAAGGCAGCCCACCAACGTGCCTCCAGTCCCATCGCTTCCTCACACTAAAGTCCGGGCGGAGGCGGCCGTCAACAAGGAGATTGAGGGTTTGCAAGCTCTGCTCGATGTCTTTGCTCGAATTGCATCGGCACAGTTGTCGCTGTCCAACTATGACTGCCAGACGGCCATCCAACTTTACAATTCTTTACCGTCGGCACAACGCGAGACGCCTTACATTCTCGCTCAGATCGGCAAGGCTTATTATGAGCAAGCGTCATATGCAGAGGCCGAGAAGTTTTTCATCCGGGTCCGACAGCTTGCGCCACATCGACTGGAAGACATGGAGGTGTACTCGACCGTCCTGTGGCATCTCAAGTCGGAAATCGAGTTGGCCTATCTGGCCCATGAGCTGATCAAGATCGACCGACTGTCACCACAGGCATGGTGTGCCATTGGCAATTCGTTTTCACTCCAACGTGAACACGAACAAGCGCTGAAATGTTTTAAACGTGCGACGCAACTTGATCCTCAGTTTGCCTATGGCTTCACCTTGCAAGGTCATGAGTGCATCGCGAATGAAGAGTTTGAGAAAGCTCTCGATGCATACCGTTGCGCAATTGCTGCCGATAGCCGACACTATAACGCGTGGTACGGCCTGGGTAAAGTGTACGAAAAGATGGGCAAGTGGGCCATTGCCGAACAGCACTACCGCACAGCGGCACGAATCAACCCGACCAATGCCGTGCTCATCTGTTGTATCGGCATGGTCCTGGAAAAACTCAAGAACCCGGATCAGGCACTGCAGATGTACACCAGGGCGTGCAGTTTGGCACCGGGAAGTGCACTGAGTCGCTTCAAGAAGGCCAGATGTTTAATGAGCCTCGGCCGACCCAGGGAAGCGTTGACGGAATTGAAAGTGCTCAGAGATGTCGCGCCTGAGGAGGCCAACGTGTGGTTCTTGATGGGTCGGTTGTACAAGATGCTGCACCAAAAGGGCGACGCCGTCAGAGCCTTCACCATGGCTTTGAATCTCGACCCCAAGGTAAGACCGGATGATCGAACTGGGTGATTGACACTCTAACACCATGACCAGGCTGCACAGTTTATCAAGGACGCCATGGAAAGTCTCGACGACGAAGACGACGAGGGTCTTGATGACGAGGATGAGGATATGGATTAAACAGGAGGACAGTCGGGACCGACGGCCGCATGGCCACACGGCCACCACGAGCATAGTCACCCCACTTGGCTTATTCTTTGCCCTCAGTGCCACGCAGACTGTGAGTGATGGTTGTGGCTGACTCCGAGCGAGGACTATGACACCAAATATTTCCAACGAAATGACGGCCTGGGCAGAGCATGTGGCATTGGATAATGCAGAACGACCGGCAACCGAGGGTATAATTCTGGAGTGTAAGTTTTGAAACCGGACTGGTATTGCATAGCACAGCAAAGCAGAGCATAGCATGATGCGGGATAGCGCGGTTCAGCATAGCTTTGGCGTGGGTTGGTGTGCATATTTGAAAAGTCGTTCGTGACCGATTAACTCTGAACTTGGCCCGTTCACTGAGAATTTGAAATGGTTGGAGTGGGTCGAGACATAATCAATATCGCGTATCCTGCGCAGTGAACAGACCTGATGAATGTGGTGAGATCTCTCCGGATCTACAGAGCAGCAGTCTTCCGATTTCAATGGTTTGGCAACCGGACGTCACAGTCGTGCTGCATCTTTCGGCAAGGGAAGATGGTGTTTCGACTTGTATAGAGATCTAGCTCAGCATAACCGAATTTCCCGCCATGACTTCACCAACTTTGGACGGCGTGCATACCTCGCATTTACCACATGAAATCGACTATTGCCATTGGCATATTCCCAAACGCCATCCGCCCCGTACAGATCATAATACCAGTGGTCAATCCAACCAAATCCAACTCCCTCCATTCGACCGTCCACATTAGAATCAATCATGAGAGCGGGTCCAGTTCTTGCTGAAAATGATCAGATTCTGAATCATGGTGGGCCAGATGGATACCAATGTATTCTTGATCATGGATAGTCTTTTCTTGGTCATCTGCTCAAAATCCCAGTGTAGATAACCTCCATCTTCGAGGTCTATTCTTGCTTGACATCCATTGAGTCTGGGCTTCAGGCCACCAAACCCAGTTTCCAGGCGTTTAGAATCAGGAGGGTCATATCCAAGCACTCGGATCGGCGTTGTCCAGGCTGATATGCGAAGGCAACCAGATAGAGCTGACCTCTCGTTGAGTTCATCATACGACTCCTGGAATGTATCATAGTCAATGACGCTGCCATCATGAAGTTCAAATCTCACGTCGATGTCAGGGTCTGTCTGAAGAATTTCCATGTCGGGCAGGTCCAACGGACTGGACGGCACCACCCAGTCCAGGATCAGCTAGGGAAACCTGGTAACCGAGACGATGGCCTCGTCGTGCACCAGCAGAGGCCCAGGAACAGGCCAGCGACAGAGTGATCGGATGAAGTCTTCCCTGTCTGCGCCTCCCGGCGTGTTGTCTTCATTGGCGGAGGCAAGATCGGCACACCGACACAGTGACGAACTCTAAAGACGCTGTCTTCGAACGCTCGCAGTATCCCAAGGATACCATTAAGGATATCGGATGGATTCACGAGAGATCTCTTTGAGTACTCTTGAATCCGTCCGATGACTTCCCAGGCATTGCCGCCGACTCCTCGAGGGAATATTCCCATATAGTCCAGGGTGCAGAAACACTTTTTGAAATGTTGATGGGACTTGATATGCATCTCACGGAGGGGTAAATCAAGCGCCTCACAGCAATACATGCCGTAACATTCATAGTAAACTTGTTCGTCGGTAAATACCAATCGTCGTCTGGATAACAACCCTTCTTGGTATGTCCATGCTCTTGTTGTCCATTTCGATTCACCAATAAAATATCGTGGATCGTTTAGCGACGAGATGAGGAGGTTGTGTTTTATCTGTGCATATCTTGTTTCGTCCGATGTCGCTTGCTCACGCCAGGCAGACCGTACGTGAGGTCCTTCCCGCCGACGGTGATAATTGTAACTTGGGTATTCTGGTAGATCAGGTCCATTTTCCGGAGCTGTGCTGAAAGTTCTTCTTGACTGTTTTGGTTGATGCAATACCGATCAATCCACAGGTACCGAAAACCAAGTTGACATGTCCCCGTGATTGAATCCTGGATTGTTGCTGGTAAGTCTTTCGGTAGGGATTCAGAATACTCGACAGTTCCCGAATATGCTCCCCAAAGGTAGCTGAGGGCCACATATTGGTTATTTTTGGCTGGGACAAGGCTGCCAGTCTCACAGTCAACCAATTTCATGAAAGGCACCGGGGAAGTTTTGAGCCACGCAGGTCTGGGTGTGCATCTCTCGACAGAGACGCAACCAGCTCTTTGGTATTTCAAAATCGATTGAATCCGGTTTGAGTATTCGCACCCAGGCTGCGCCTTCTCGTTGAGGAATAAAATAGGGGCCTCGTTGAGGCATAAAATATCGGCTTATTCGGTACAGGGCTATCATAGCACTCTCGACAGAATTCCAACCCATCCGGTGGGTCATTGTGGTAGAATACGATCGGAGTGTGTAGGTCCTCTTGGTTTTCTTTGATGCTGGGGAGGCAGTGCTGTAGCTAGCAAGCTAGAAGAGAGCAGGATCCGATAGCCCAGTCCGAAACGGGACCCAGGTTCTCTACGAGTTGCCGCGCTGCGTGTGATGCGGTCTTGAGAATGCCGCATCGAGGTCGATCTTTGCACACCTTTCGCAAAGTTCATTCGCTGGTGAATAGACGTGTCCTTTATGTCTTTTTGAAGCTCGGGGTTCTTGGGCATTGGTCCGCCCATCAATAGTGTGATTGTCACTTTCATCCTCCGTCCGTCGCGCTTTCCGCTTTCTCCCTCGAGTCATATAGGTCATGATTAAGAGTTTAGTCGCAAAGAAATCGACAAGTGGGATTGTTGTTAACAGATATCAAATAATGAAGTGGCGGTGGTAAAGTAGTCTGTAAGAAAAATCGCCGAAGTAGGGAAGAATAATAACTAGGTCGGAATCAAGAAACACGGCCACAAAGTTATTAACGTTACATTCATTCCGGAAGAGCGCGGACACGACTTACATGCACGCCCGCCAATTGTAAGGAATTATTGAATTTGTACGAGACATAGATGTGGCTGAGCGTTAGGCAGCAAGCCTGGGCCGAAACATGTTCGAATCGAGCATTGAACGCAAACCCAGCCACAGCCAGCGGCCGTGCTACCAGGTGATGTCGCTTTACAAAGGATGTGAGCCTGCGATCTACAATTTAGGTCAGCTAGGCGCTAGCACCATGGTGTTATTACTAGGTTGCCAGGGATCAGGTTCCAGTATTGTACCTTGATGAACCAAGCACCGATGAGATGGTTGATTGATACTATCCAAGACGCTGCCTACGATGGTGTTGTAGAAGGCGGACGCCAAGTGCTCACTGAGTGAATACTGTATTCCCTTGCCCGACCTTCTGTCCTGGACTAGGGCTCCAACACATACCCCCATCTGGAAAGACCATGGCCTCGAAGCCCGACTTTCTGCTCACCTCCATATCTTCAGAATTAAACCGGAGTGGCAGGAGTCATAGCTGCCAAAGTCTTTCCGTTGATTTAATCTCGAGGCGGGTGCGGATAAGACCACATTACTCCTCAAACCCTGGAGAACAGACATAGGCAGAACCCGACTGAAGGTTGGTTGGAAATTGATAAGCATTACCTTGACTAGTCCCATAATCATGGTCAGGTTCACTGCCTCAGGGTGCAAACCCCGTGTCCAGGACTGACCAAATCTTTGTTACGGTTTAGGTTCAAGCGGCAATGCTCAGCCTCAAGGACGAAACTAGTTATGGCTGATCTACACGGTGCTCACTCGCTTTCCCTGCCTATGCCCTTGATTCTCTCGTGAGCCCCGTCACCCTGGCTGTCTCCGTTCAGGCCAGAATGGTGCTGTGAATGGCGTCGAGACGGGTCGGCCCGCGTCATTCTGGGTGCGGGTGCGGGTGCGGGGTGCAAAGAAGAAACTCACCTCGGCAAATGCCAAATGGGGATTGCGTATTCAATTGACCTAACCAGGGGGAAATCAATCATCAAATACCTGTATGATGCGTAGGTCCTAGATCTCCTAGGCCTGGATAGATCACACTGACAGCGTCCTAACAGCATGATCCTGCGGAAATAACGTCATAATGGAAATGTACCCAAGTCGTTCCTGAACAGGGATAGTTACATCTCATGACATTAGACCCCTGGATTGAAGAGCCTCGGCAATAGCCCGGCTGCTCCAGTTCTTCACCCTTTGTAAACACAAGGACCTCAAAGGTCCAAACGATCCAAATTCCACTGAGAAGTGCGATCTCAAAACCCCCATGGCCGGTTCAACCACGACACCGATTCCTTTTTCAGAGCCTCCATGGCTTCTCGGATTTCCATCTCCCTTCTACACCGAGTCGCACCGCAAATGGCAGAAGACGTGTCGTGCATTCATCGGCGAGAACCTGGTCGAGCATGCCGTGGATTGGGAGCGGGATGGCGAGGTGCCCGCTGACGTGTTCAAAAAATTCTCCCGATCTCACATGCTTATTCCTAACTTGCCAGCACCTCTGCCCGTCGCGGCCTTGAAGAGACTGGGAGTGCATGAACTTCCCGGCGGACTTCCACTCGAGGAATTTGACTACATCCACTTCTCCATCTATGTCAGTGAGATGAGACGGGCGGGAGTCGGTGGGCCCACGTCATCGTTGAATGCCGGCATGGCATACGGCGTGCCTCCGATCATCAAGTATGGGAGTCAGGAACTTCAGGACCGCTTCTTACCAGACCTGCTGCGTGGCGATAAGAGAATTTGCATCGCCATCACCGAGCCGTCCGCCGGGAGTGACGTGGCCAATATCTCGACCACGGCGGTCAAGAGTGAATGCGGCAAGTATTATATCGTCAATGGGACGAAGAAATGGTGAGACCTCAGTTTGCAAACGCCTCGTCGAGACTGACAGGGCGAAGGATCACCAACGGAATCTGGTCAGAATACGCGACCATGGCCGTGCGGACCGGAGGACCGGGTCCGAAAGGGTTGTCGCTGCTCGTTGTTCCTTTACTCCATCACCCTGGAGTCTCGATGCGTCGTCTGCAGACCGGTGGCGCCCACACAGCGGGCACGACTTTCATCGAGCTTGACGACGTCCAAGTGCCGGTCGAAAACCTGATTGGAAAGGTGAGCGCTGATGTAGAGAAGTTGTTGAATGGTGGTGTCTAATTCGGTCACAGGAAGGCGAGGGCATGAAAATGATCATGACCAACTTCAATCATGAGCGCCTTCTCATCACCATTGGCGTTACCCGCGCCGCACGCGTTGCTCTCTCATCGGCCTTTGAATACGTCTTGAAGCGGGAAGCTTTTGGCAAGCCCTTGATCGATCAGCCCGTGGTGAGACACCGGCTGGCCAAATGTGGTGCCGAACTTGAGAGTCTCAGCGCTTGGGTCGAACAGTTTGTGTATCAGATGGCACACATGAAGAAAGAGGATGCAGACCGTCATCTGGGCGGGCTCACGGCGCTCGCGAAGGCCAGGGCGGGCATGGTGTTTGACGAGTGCGCCCGGACGGCCGTGCTCCTTTTTGGCGGGAACGGGTACACGAGGACGGGCCAGGGCGAACTCGTGGAGAGTAAGTTTGATTTCCCTGATTTGATGGTCCCTGTGGCCGAGCTGACAGACTGGTAGGGTTATATAGAGAGGTTCCAGGCGCAAGGATTCCCGGGGGCAGCGAAGATGTCTTGTTGGATTTGGCCATTCGGCAGCTGGTCAAGAACTACAAAGCTCAAACGGCCGCGCTCAAGCCGAATAGCAAATTGTAGGTTTGGTATGCTGATCCTTGCTTCTTTTCCGGCATCAAGTTCCACCAGATATATCCAGATAACCGCAACAGCTATTTGCATTTCCCGAAAGTTGCCCTCAGCAATTTCCATTTCCGCCTTTGGACCTGAGCTGCTGCTGCTTTCACCTGAGTTGTGGGTGAGCTTGGTGTGTGACTGCAGCACAGCCACGGAGGCAGATGTTGCTAGCGCGGTTTGGCAACACTCCGCATCCGCTATGCCTCTGAATCCCCACACATCATCGCCCATGTCCGTTCCCTGATCCCTTCTTCCCCCTCAAAGCTGACCCCGAAACAATTCCACTGCAAGAGCTTGAACAACCCGTTCCCATCGACCTGCAGTCTGCTTTGCATGAATCTGCCCTTGAGGCCGAGTTCTATGTAAGGCTCCTTGTTAGATCGGTGGAAGCCCGACCGCCTCCCGCACAGCTGTTCGGAGGTCGTTTGCATTAAGTTGACCTGGAGGAAGAGGCCAGTCCAGGGATGTGAGGAGGTGGCGACATTGGGGCGCTGCATACAGCATTTATCAATTCGGCTGCCGAGGGAAAAAAAGGGGGGATGTACTGGAAGGGGAGAGTACCATTCATCTGCGATATATGATCAGGGGTGCGCGGAAAGTTTGGGATGGCCTGACCGGCTGGAACTTGAGGGTTGGCGCCTTGTTCGACGCTGCGCATGGGTGTTAAAGCTCCTGCGGCTTGGAGTACTTTTGAGTTCATCATTTGAGCTCTCAAATTCCAAATGCTGTGCAGAGTAAATTTGGCAACTTCTCTAAAGCAAGAGTTCGTAAAGACTTACTCTGCCCTAGTTCTGGCCATCTCCAGCTGGATAGCGGTAAGCTGTTGCTGGATCTGGCCGACAGGGTAGTTGGCACATAGTGACATCTCAGTAGTGAGCTGCTGCCGATGAGCGTTGCACGCCTGGGAGTGCTGTGCGATGAGGTTTTCTTCAGCGACCATTCCGTTGACGGCAGCGTTTATGTTGGCAATGTTTGGCACTTGTGGTTGTAGTCGCGCCAACATTCTTGGCCCTCTCCCCCGGGGCGTCCAATGGTGCAGCGCCAAGACGCCAATGCACTCACCCGAATCTCTCGACGGCATATCGTATTTGGTTCAGTGACGACGGTGTTGAAATAGGCATCTTTACTCAGGTCGAGGACTTTATCAACATGTTGGGAGTATTTTTGTAGTTCCTCATGGCCTGGAAAGCGCTCCGACCATGTCCATATCTTTCACACCTCTGGAATCGATAGCGCGTAAAACGGAGTCTCTGAGTCCACGCGTGCTCCTGGGTAGCGATTCCAATGCCAGGTGCCACCGAAATATGAACCAGCCTCGAACAGTTTCACGGAGATTGAGCTGACGGAACTTGTACAGTGCGTAGACTCCTCCAAACCTACTACCGATGATAAGGACATCGGTGGTGAGGTCGGGGACGTGGATCTCAAGGTTTCCGTTCACCACAACGTTTGTTGTCGTCATTCTAGTATGAATATTGAGAAGTGTTTCGACAATCGAAAATTAAGTCGAAAGATACTTCGATGTCCAGACTCCTTTTTGTTGGCCAAAGTATGGACTGGTCGCGTGATTGTTGAGCAATTGACCTGGTGATGATGCCCTGAGGCAGTTGACCGAGGATGAGGTCCTGAGCCAGTTGACCCTGAGGGTGACGACCCTGAAAATGAGTTGGTCACGTGATGCAGAGCTGGATAACTAAGAAATGGCCCCAAGACAGCCCCAAGACAGCCCCAAGACAGAGTGGAAGTATGAGTATGAGTGAGATGGATGAGATTGATGTCTCAAGGAGGGAGGGCTGCGACTGCGGCAAATATTTATGTGCCTGGTTTGCCACAAGTGCTTGGCAGGATCATTCACAGAAATGAGTGAAGAGACAGCGCTGTGATTGGCTGCATTATTCAAGATCTTGGCGATTGCAAATCTCACAGCCATCAGAGCGCTTGATTTACAATCCCTCCAGAATTCCTGAATCGAGGTGTTCAACATTTATTCATGGACTCCATTCTCAGACTGGGCGGAGGACCTAGTATGAATGGTCAGCACCTGCCTTGCAACCTCGGGAGTCGCTTCAAGATCGGTGCTGAAGACGGCCAGTTGTGCACAGATCCTGGCAATCAGGCTGTCTGAGATCAGGGCCGGGAACTTCACGCGAGATGTCGGGTAGTCAATGGACAGTAAACGGCCCATACAACCAGTTCAACAGGCAGCAACCAGGGTGAGCAATTAGAGTAACCGAAAATCATGCCAAACAGGTTGCGCAACCCGCGGATATAATATCCGTAGGCCGTGGAGACTGCACCTCGAAGGGAACACCTAGGAGGGATCTAGCGGGGTGCAGATCGGAAAAGAAAGGGCCATTCAGGGAAGATGAGGCTGAACACCAACTTTCAAATTGCCGTGAGGGAGGGCGACCTCGGCAATCAAGCAGTCAAATTCTGTAAGGAGCACGAGGCTGAGGCCAAGAAGGAGCGCTAGCGCGGCGCATATAAGGCGGATCGCTTGGTCACTCTGCCTTGGTTCTCTAGGAATTAGTTTGGACACTATAGTACACCTACCTCCTCCTCTGTGATCTCGCCACCCTGTCTATAACATAGCCGTCGCCTTAGCGGACAGAGAACCGCACAAAAGCCCTCGAACAAACATATACTACAGAATCAATGTGGTGGCCATGCTAGTACTCCCGAACGCTATTTTGCTGCCAGGCGATTCTCCCAGGGATTTTCTTCTTGCCCTCATATTCTGCAATATCCCTGTCAGACTGCTAACTGAGGCAAGCAGTGCGCGATCAGGCAGGGTGAGGTCTCTATGTGTTTAGCTAACAATCTGGCATATAGCATACAAGACTCCAAGCTTGCCTCCTCTAGCACCCAGGGGCGTGGGCGATGAGTATATGAAAGGGTTTGGCCTCGTGCCCCTCCTTGAAACACACTACTCCTGTTCTGCCACTGTCGCGGATTGTCGTCATGACAATCCCACGGTATATGTCCTCAAGCTGAGGTCGGAGCGTGGACGTCTATTCACTCGAGGGCTGATATTCTTTTAATCTACCATCGGGCGGTAGGAGCACAGCCTGACCCTTTACCTCTAGCAGAAGTAATTGGCTGATGTTGTAATCTCGCTATCCACGAGCCCAGTGTCATGGCAGCACTAAAACCCATCTCTGCGAGAAGTTTGTTTGTTACACTTTTGGCATATATATCAGGTTCAATATGCTGTGGCTAAGCAACTTCCTGAGATGTCTCTGCTCACTTTGTACCATGGCTTTGAGTCTAGAGCTTGTTGGACCCCACAGCAGCTGTTTCTTTCGCGGCGTCGTCCCGGAGGATCATTTTCAAGATCTTGCCATTGGCAGACTTTGGTATGGCATCGACGAAGCGCACGCCTCCTTCGAGCCATTTGAACTTTGCTAACTTGGGCTTGACGTGTTCTTTCACCATGTCTTCCGTCAAGTCATGCTCCTTGCAGCCAGGCCTTCGGACCACATACGCTCGGGGCAATTCCGTCGGTTCTTGACCGGGCAGGTTCTGCTGAACCCCAATCACGGCACAGTCCACAATGTCTGGATGATCAAGCAGGATTCCCTCGATCTCTGGCGGAGCGACCTGGAACGCGCGTACTTTGATGAGTTCTTTCTTCCGGTCCACAATATACCAAAGCTTGGTCTTTGAATCACAGTAGCCGATATCTCCCGTGTGGTAGAATCCATCGGGATCAAACGATTCAGCATTGGCTTTTGGGTTCTTGTAATACCCCGGGACAATGGTGGGGCCCCTTAGGCACATCTCTCCAGGGGTGTTGTAGACCTCGCCCAGATCTTTGCCCTCATCATCGACCAGCTTCATGTCGACATTTGGTACTGGGCGACCGATGCTTCCAGTGACATCATTCTCAGGGTACTCAAATCGGGTCGCTGAGCAAGAAGCTTCTGTCATACCCCAAACCTGTGTGACCGGACAATCCTTGCTCAGAAGGCTCTGCAATCGAGCTTGGGTCTCTGGACGCAGTGGTGCCGCGCCACACATGCACCACTTGACACTTTTCAAAGAATACCTTTTGCTATGTGGGGACATGATAATAGCGATCGCAATGGGGGGCACGACGCCGAGACAGGTGACGCCAAACTTCTCGATATTGGCAAGAAATCGTTCCAGGTCGAAACGCCTCATGATATACGTCAGCTCGCCTTCCTTCAACGTACTGGTATGGGCGCGAAATGCGATTGCGGCATGAAACATCGGCAAGGGGAAAAGGTGAATGTCATCAAAGTCCGTCTTTGCGACATGACGCCCCCATATCAGGTCATGCTGGGCCATGATGTTGTAGTGAGACACGTTGACGGCCTTTGGCAGGCCAGTGGTTCCCGAGCTAAATAGCCGCATCGCCACCGTACTCTTGCATGTCTTTAAATCATTGAATCGCATCCAGTCCTGTTCTCCGTGTGTGAATAAGTCTTCCCACGATATGAAACCACGGGCGACTTTCTGATGAGGTAGAGGATGGAAAATCCATATCCTCGAGTTTGAGATGTTGCAGGCCTTCGCTGCGCCGAGCAGAGGATCCAGCAACTCGGGTTCCGACACTAACCACGTCGCTTCTGCGGTTTTGATGGTGTGAGTCAACTCATGTTGAGTATATGCCGGGTTGGTTCCCGTGAAAATCCCCCCCGCAGCAATGATCCCAAGGACGATAATCGGATAATATATGTCGTTGAAAGCATGTATGCAAACGCAATCTCCATTGCTCAGACCAGCGGCCCGGAAGCCTGCTACCAGCTGGCGAACAGCCCGTTTGGCTTCCGTTAAAGAGATTGTTCGTGTCACATTGGCGGCATCAACATAGACCTGTTCTGATGTTTAGCTTCAAAAACTTGGTCTGGACAAGACTCACCGGTTTGTCCGGATCATACTTTGGCTCGTCGAATATCCAAGAAACGAGATCCTCGGTTGACAGAGGATGGTGTTCTTTTGCCAGAAAAACCATGCTTGCAATCTAGTCTTGTGCAAGCAGTAACCGCTGGTCGCCTGACGACGCCTGATAGCGAAATCAGGTCAAAACTTTCGCACAGTTTTCAAACGTGCTGACAATATGTCTGTGACGGTTTAGTCTACAAGTAGCGGCGTGGCGACGTCGAACCCGATGTGGCCGTGGTCATGTCAAGATTGTAGACAAGCGCGTGAGCCTCGGCTATGATCTTGAAAAGGCTCAAATTGGCTCCAGCGGCACTTTGCCCCCGCATCATGGTCATTCCAGGGTTACCCGAGAAATAAGAGCATGGAAGCAACTCAACCCCACAGATCAACCGGAAAGGAATCATCCTCGGTTATCCAATCCTGAGCCAATCCGAGCAGGTCCCTTGATTCTATCGAGCCCTTCAGACTCCTATGTACGCATGCAACTCGACGGCTGGCCGTATAAACGCAGATCCTTAGATTCGCTCTATCCGAGGGAAACTGTATGTGGTTGTTGTTTTGTCTGGGTAGCGCAGTATCAAATTGAGTGCCATAGTGTCAAACTCCGATTGGCCGGCGGTCAAGCGAACATTCCGAGGCAAGGGGTACAAGCAACAACATCCGAATACCGAGATAGACGATGAGCATGAAACCCATATCGGTTCTTAAAAGGAGCACCGCTCGGCCTATCACGGCGAGGCTCTGCGGCCATACTGTTGGGAACACAGGCAGTGTTCACTCCATGAGCGCTTGGCCTCCAGCAGACCTTCATCACCATCGTAGGCAGCATCTTAGATACAATCAATCAACCATCTACTCGGTGCTTGGTTCATCACATACTACGTTGATCAGGGCTCCTCTACATCATGTCTGAACGAATCCCAATTGCTCTAAGAGATCGAGTGAGCGAAAATGCGAGAAAATTGCTCGATATTGTACGTGGATGGGCAGACTTTTTCGCGGCCATATCTGCAATTTTGTCGTCAGGCTGACCGCAATCTCATGTAGGTGGCTCGGTTTGTGGAGGAAGAATGTGAGTCTGTCACCCAGTGCTTGCCGTGTGCTTGATCTTTAAGGAAAGAATAATAACCATATGAGTGTAGGCATTCCAGCAGAACCCGTGTATGAATCTCTGTTGGAGACAGAACAACATGGCAGGTGGGGGCACCCTCGGATTATGGAAGATCTGAAGAAAAAAGCCGAGGAGCTCGGCTTGTGGAACATATTCTTGCCTTCATCGCATTATAAAGAAGGCGCCGGATTGAGCAATTTAGAGTATGGATTAATAGCAGAATATCTGGGAAAGTCGACGATTGCATCTGAAGCGACCAACTGCGCAGCACCGGACACCGGCAATATGGAAGTCCTGGCGAAATTCGGAACCAAAGAGCAAAAGAAAGATTGGCTCGAACCTTTGATGGCCGGCACAATCAGGAGCGCCTACGTTATGACGGAGCCTGGAGTGGCTTCAAGTGATGCAACGAACATCAGGTTATCCATGAAGCGTGAAGGAAACGCCTATATTCTGAACGGGCGAGTGAGTATCCTCCGAACCTTCACCGTGGCACAGAGCTCACTGCGTCCAGAAATGGTGGATTAGTGGTGCCGCCAGCGCCAGATGCAAATTGTATATTGTTTTCGCCCAAAGCGATCATGATCACCCAGACCCTCACAAACGGCACTCCATTATCCTCGTTCCATCCGATACACCCGGTATTACGGTGAAAAGAACACTCAAAGTTTTTGGTTTTGACGATGCTCCTCATGGACATGCAGAGCTCATCTTCAACGACGTCCGACTCCCTGCTTCAAATGTTATCCTGGGCCCTGGCCGAGGCTTCGAAGTCATGCAGGGCCGTATGGGGCCAGGTCGGATCCACCACGCTATGAGAGCCATTGGCGCCGTAAGTTCCCTCTTCCTTCTTCACTGAGTCAGCGTATTTTGACTGTATTAGGCCGAAAAAGCTTTGGAATGGATGTTGATGCGGAGTAATGACCGCAACAAGATGCCATTCAACAAACTCCTCAGCGATCACGGTTCGGTTGTGCAGTGGATTGCGAGGTCGCGCGTCGAGATTGATGCTGCACGATTAATCGTACTGAACGCGGCGGTCAAGATAGATGAGACCAATGCAAAGGACGCCTTGACCGAGATTGCAGAAGCAAAGATATTAGTCCCCAGGATGACACTGACCGTGATTGATCGCGCAGTGCAAATTTTTGGGGCGGAGGGTGTGTGTCAAGACACACCACTCGCTCAGATGTGGGCGTATGGTAGGACTTTGAGAATCTCTGACGGCCCAGATGAAGTCCACCTGCAGCAACTAGGAAGACGGGAGAACAAGCGCAGTGAGGAGGTGGCCAGCAAAATTCGAAGGCAACGAGAAGCAACAAAAGTGCTCTTCGAGCGGTATGGCCTTGCTTCTACAGATGCTAGAGCGTCAAAGCTGTGAAATAGCCCCGTAGAGATTGAATAAAGCGTCTCTGATTACCACAATACATCATCAAGAAGTAATCTGAACTTGAGGAGGTTGTCCAGTATCATATTAGCAGAAGTGACGGCCATTTAGACAGCCTCGACCTGCCCATGGCACCACGTCCAACACCAAGTTCGGCGGTGTATTAGCGTTGATTTATACGAGTTAACCTCTAGCTTACAAGGAATGGATATTATTTCTATTCTATCGCAGGTATGTCTCCTACTCCCCCTGGCTCTATCCTTGCCGACGCCAACGAAGGCTATGTTTGACCTTCCACTTAGCGCCAACTTATACTTCTCCCTAGGCTTTTCTCTCTTCTCTCCTTTAGTTAAAAATTCGGTAGGCAAGATACATGAGGGAATGAGACTCATTTTTAGCAGCATACCAATAACAATCCCCCGTCGGAACTGAAGCACTAGATCTTGCCTGCCGGCGGAGTGCCTCACATATGTCACTGGCAACTGCGGGGTGGTTGAGGGTTCAATCCGCCGAGAATCTACCACCAGCCAGATAAGCAGTAGCCAGCATAGCCAGCCAGCTAGCACAACCAGGAGCTAGAAAACCAGCATAGCCAGTCAGCCAGCCAGCCAACCAGTACAACCACCAGCCAGCCAGCGGGCCAGCCAGTACAACCACAAACCAGACCACTAGCCAGATCACCACCAGTGCGATGAAATCGCCTGAATTACGTTGGTATTGATGAATGGGTTGGCTCTTCGAATGCTACAAGACCAGAGCGAAAGTTGTCTCTTGAGCATTTGATTTGATTTGATTTGATTTTCCTACACCCGTTTGAAGGCTGAGCCTATTCGGGGACTAGCTCTGGGTCATGCTCTCTTCCTGTTATGGCCGCCGATTCAATCTTAGCCCAAATTGATGTTGTATATCATCCATTCTTACAGGTACGCTATGCTTAGAGAGCTTACAAGGTGCCTCGCGCTCCTCTCACAAGATCAATTCCTCCCGTGTGTTACTGGTCTTTCAACGGTGCAGCAACTTGTGAGCGATACCGGCACTCTTCTCTTTATTTGGACTTTCTGAGCGTGAGGTTAGTAGAGGTGGTAAGTGTTGTGTTTTGGAATGTGGCCAGGGTTGTATGACTTGAGGAGGTCTGCCACAGCGTATAAAAGTCGTGTAAGCGCAGTAGGTTGTAGAGGGCGGTGCTGATGTTGGTTCAGAACGGGACTAGGTTTGTTCTGGAACCGGCATTCGAGGTCGTATATCGAGAGGACGGGTGACGATCTATGTTGTGAGTGGCGGTATGCTTGAGCACTTGCTGGTGCTAGTGGTGTAGAGGCTAAAGGTCGCGGAGATTTCGATGGCGCTAGCGGTGTAGAGGCTAGAGATCGCGGAGGTTTCGATGGCGATGGCCATGGCGATGGCGATGGCGGTGACGATATTGGAGGCGGACGCGCCGCGATGGCTGCGTATGAAATTCCTGCAGGGGAAACCGATCAAGGGGAGGAGGGCAATGGTTGGATAGGCACGTTGTTTGAGGTAGAGGGAGGAGGAGGAGAGGCAGCAGCTTGTTTAGGTGGTGGTCGAGACAGTAGCGCATTAGTTAGGGATAGACGTCTGGAGGGTTGTTGATCAAGTCGTATATCGTGTCTGCTAGGACACAATCGCCGTGGCAGCTAAGGATGTTGTTGTTGTTATATCTTTCTTCCTCCACCAATTCTCGTATGCAGATTACTTCGTTGCAGGTGTAACAAATGCACGCATCTTCACCCGGCTCCTGAGAGTAGCAAAAGCCGCAAGACGCCAACAGCTGTGCAGGGTGGTCCTTATGAATCCAGGCGGATGGATATGTACCACGACGTGAGGCGACTTTCTGGCGACGGTGTAGACTCTGACAATGGCATAAAAAGTTTTGACGATATTGCTGCTGCCATCCTCCCAGTTAACCTCCATGTCTTGAGCAACAGATGATGTCTGCTGGGAGATGTGGTAGTGTCGTCATGTGATATCATGTGAGCCACGGCCAGCCTTCTATTTAGTGTCAGTTTGTGCCTTGTAGATAAAACCGTATAGTTTCTGCTGCCCCTGCTACACCAAGCGTTGGTAGGCTTGGCACATTTCAAAGATCGTTTTCCATGACTCCTGCAAGTTTCTGTTGGATGCAGAACTGAAAATTGCATTGCAGTGGTCAGGAAGAACAACTCATCTCCTTCCTCTGATGTCCCATGGCCGCGGGTCTCGGACATTTATCATTCCCACATCAGCAACCAAGTCCGTTGAGATTCAGATTCGGGAGCCAGCCTTGCGCGCAGAGGGCCTGAGCCTCGCGACATGGACATCGTCATTTGTCTTGGCCAGCCTGCTGCATAGGCTCCAAATTGATATTCCCAACCGTGAAGATGACCACGAGTCGATCACCGTGCTCGAGTTAGGCGCCGGGACAGGGCTGGTGGGAATCACAGCTTCCATGGCGTGGGCGACGTCGGTCGTCCTCACTGACCTCCCACCTATCGTGCCAGGGTTGGCCGGCAATATCGCCTTGAATGCTCCCTTGGTATCTGAACATGGCGGTGTCATACGATGTGGCACCTTGGATTGGAATTCTCCGTCGGCCTTGGTGCTTGACGGAGCCGGACTTTCGTTTTCGTCCGCACGAAGCAAAGCAGCTGTTATCCTCGCCGCGGATACCGTCTACAGCGAGGAACATCCAGCTTTGATCTCAAGCGTGATATGCGCGTGGCTGGCTCCGGGCACCGAGTCGCGCGCCATTCTGACGTACCCGATGCGCGTCGCGTATCTGGATCAGATCCGGGAGTTGTGGGAACTTTTGCAGCAAAATGGACTCGTCTCCGTGGAGGAGGGACGGCAGACGGAGAGTGAGGAGGCCTGGGACGATGAATGTTTGTGTGAATGGAGTGTGTGGAAATGGAAGGAGTAGATATTTGATATGCCGTCGTTGTTGGTCTAGATGGCAGATCGACAAGAATTTATTATTACATGGGAGAGATGGTGTTGGGAACACAGGTATTGTCTTCACTCTCTGAGCGCTTGGCCTCCAGCCCGCCTACAACACCACTGGCAGCATTCTAGCTGGCAATAATCAACCAACTCATATTGTTCACTGCGTCAGATTGGTGAGTGGGCGCTTATCCTAGCTATTTAAATGACTTGGAGGATCATTTGTACCCCACCGCTGCCTTGGTCTGGTCAGTCATTATGCAGAATCGAGGACGCATATCCGCACGCAGATCAAAGAGTTGGTGAATGGCGACAGCAGGATTCAGGACCACTTTTCCACATAAACAGATTCACACCTGAGCCGTTCCCAGCAACTGCTCCGTTGGCATCTTCTACCAGCGCCGGCCCTCGGCGACTGCGAATAGTCGCATCGATCTCGAGAGGTCTGTGGTCGGCTTCTGCGGGACATCTCCTAGTACAGCTGACACCAAACTGCGCTCGAAAATACATTATACTCCGGGCAGTCGAGGTCACAGGTCTCTCTGCAAGTTCTGCGTTTATAGGCATGCTAGACAAACACGTGACCTCGCGAACGCCAAGTCTGCTACAGCGCGTGCTCAGGCACGACGCAAAGGCTCCACTACCACCCCAGTTGAAGGCAGCGATTCCCGTCGGGCACTGGGATTATGTGCCATGTTACAGGTGCCGTGGTCCATCACCCGCACGAGGCGTCAAACTCCCACCTCGGAACCTCCTGCTCGAAAACGCCGAAGACTCATTGACGTAAAGGCACGATCCAAGGCAACGACAACGGGCCCGGGAAAGAGGCAGCAAACCCTGACCCAAGCAGAATGGATAGCGCATGAACCAGAAGACGAGGATATCAGGCTTCAGGAGATCAAGGAAAGCAAGAGTCGTCATCCCTCCACAGTTCGAGGTGTGCTGAAGAAGAGAGACTCCACTTTGACACAAATGAATTTCTTCGATATGCCGAAAGAACATTACAGCGTCTTCGATGACGCATTTTTGCCGGCTCCTGACGAGAAGTATACGCCACAGTCGGCTTGTGGGTCAGATGGAATGAATGATAGTCGAAAGGCGAGAAAGCAGAAATCTTCGATGGATTCAGTTCCCCATCAGCGGTCCTCCAAAAAGCGGGCGGTCTCACCCCGGTCCAGTGAGACCAGGGAAGACAAGCCAGGGAAGAGAAAGCACCATGCCGCCACATCCTTGGACATGAAAGATAACACAACAGGCATCGATAGAAATGAGGATACCGTATTTCTCGGGGCTAATTCGACTACACTCGCGTTGCCTCCACGGACACCTCAGAGGAGGCATGTCATATTATCGAGTCAATCACCAGAGAGCCTTCCTCCCAGTACAAGGAATGGGGCCAAATTTTCATCAAGAATACCAACCCGCTCGTGGCGGACCCCGTTGGCAGAGCGATCAGTGAACATCATACCGACTCTCGACACCAAGCCCTCCGCCAGGAAACGCACACGATCCACACGAAGGCCTTCTCCAGAACGGAAAGTTGTCACACTGAAGTTGCCCCAACGGAACCCGGTACGACGGTCGTCTTGCGTGGAAGACTCACAAGCAGATATTTGGTCAATCCAGGCCTCATCCTCTTCCAGGAAGCCAGACAATAAATCAGACTCGCTGGATGTTGAGCAAACAGCTTGTCTTGATGTCGTTGCAAGTCAGCCCGAAGTACCTTCTACTAGCCAGGGGCAAGACAACATCTCAAGTCTTTCAAGTATGGAGACACAGAACATGTTGCCCAGTCTATGTTCCATATTTGACATTGAGAGGTCTCCGTCGAGAAAATGCACCAAAACGGCCCGCCGACTGTGGTCGCCGTCAAACCAAAGGCAGCTTAATCACAATCCACAAGGGGAAACGCGAGATTTTGCAACTGTTGGAGAGGATCTCCACTCTCTTGATCGCCGAAGCCGGACCTCAGTTGATGGTATCATTCAACTGGACATGGATCAAGTTCAGGAGCAGGTTGTTGATGAATTCGGATCGCCAATTATAAATGATACTCAATTTAATGCTGCTGTGGAGCATCGAACATCATCACCGGAGCCGTCAAAATTTACGACTTCGGGCGAACTGACACCCTTGGGCAGCGCCATTCGTCTCTCAGGCCCCAAGCCTGTAATGCTGGAAGAAATGACCAGTCTCTCGAATGAGCACACGGAGAGATCTGCTGGGAATACCGATGACTGTCTTCCCTGTCCTCCCCAGTGTTTGCCACCACCGCCTCGCTTAGTCCATCAGTCTACACCCGACAATGAAGAGAAGAGAGTCAAGACTGAGAACGAGGAAAGACATGGGAACATGGGGCCGCCCGAGCCTTCTCCTGTACGCCGTTATCCCGGCACCCACTTTTCCGTCACAGGAGTTCCGTTGAACGATATCCCTCAGCCATCCTCCTCCCCAATCTTGCCATCTCTCAGATCGGCGACGGAGCGCTCAGTCTACCCAGCCTCTATACCGCACCCTTCGCAGATCTCAACCCAAGAGCCTACACAAGCCTTTTTGCCCATGTCATCCATGGTGTCGGAGGAACAAGACGAAGAACATAGGCCAGAGGCTGGCAAAGTTACCATCAAGGAGTCAAGTTCAATACCAGTCTCTTTGAGTCAGTTGCCTGCATACAGTCGAAGTCAAAGTCAGCTGAACATCGACCTTGGCCTTGGCCAAACTTTCGAAGAAGATGATGATGATGACCTCGATCTCGATCCACATTCTAACCTGCCGCATATGCAGGCGAGAAAGGTGGAAGCTGGAGAGGACTATCCTCCGATCTACGCGCCGCATTTGCCAAAAAGGCAGCTGGAGGAAGCTGATCTGCCTACGGACGACGGAGAACATAATCCCGACATATCACAGCAGCCTCTAGAGGAAGTTCAAATCCCGTCATCACAATCCGAGGCCGAAATTTCAATGCCCTCTTCGCCAAACCCGCCACCCTTACATGGCCAGTATTCGCCCATTCCCGGCTTTGATAACGACACCCAGTCCAACTTTACCCAGAACGGCCATGTCACTGCTGCTTATATTCATCGTCAGCGTGAGGCGGGAGTAGTTCCAGATTGGTTCGTGCCACAGCCGTACCAAGTACCTGGGTATACGCGGCGGAAATGAGAAGGTCTCTGGCTTCAGCTTAGTCGGACAAGTATGTGGACCGAAAGGAGGATGTCTAGCTCAATGATTAGTGCGATCGTGTCATGAGGCAGTAGCACCGTGAGCGCTGTAATAGCTATCTTGTCGTAATGCTCAAAATTTTCAACCTGCAGAACTCATCTTCCACGAGCGGCAGCCCGTATGCAAATGCCATTTCACTGCAATACACTTGATCATGTGAGGTCAGCACGGAGGACCATGACTGTAATGAGAATCGACTAAATGGAGGCGCATGGTCGACCTGTGAAGAGGATGCTCATGCTTCTGAAAAATTAACCTGCTTGCAACTTTATCATTGAATCCAGATAACCCAGCACCACATATTACGTCCTGAACAACTTCAATGCTTGCACCTGTCTGCGCTCATCCTCATCCCGGCCATTTACGGAAACCTCATCCCTGTCCTCGTCTTCATCGTTCTCATCCAACGCCCGACTCTGACCGAATAAGCTGCCAAAGAACTCGGTCCGCGCAGCGTCTGGCCAGGTCGTCCGATCCTCAGTGGCCATGAAGTTCTCCAACTTCTCGTGCACCGTGTACCGGACCTTGCGGCCTTTGGACGCCTTGGTGTCGACATTTTTGTTCTTCGATCCCGATGGGTGCAATTTGACGGGAATGTACAGTTCGCCTTGGCCTGTACTGGCCCCAGTGCTTGCGCGGGACGTGATGAGGTCGCGCAGAAGCGACTGGTAGAATGTGTTGTCGTCATATTGGAGCGTTGTTGTTGACGTGGTAGTCGAAGCGGCAACCAGCTTGTCGGATTCGGTCGCCAGATAGGTGTCCAGGACGTCGGTGAGTTTGGAACGTGAAGGCTGTTGGGAATTTGAAAATAAATTGGAGCGTTGACGAGTGTCTATGACCGGCTGCGTTTTGGCGTGCCATTTGTCCAGGTTCGCGCGGCGATATGGCAGGCTGTATGCTTCGAGGGAAGTGCTCTGATCCCAGATTTCTGACAGCGACGTGGAACTTGTCGCGACGAAAGGCCGTTTGCGTTTGAAAGGAGAATCCTTCGACGGAGAGTGTTTGTCAGTGAGAGACGACTGGGGGGCGAGCAAGTCGCAACGGATGGAGTCAATGGTCGACCACAATGCTCGGGCTGCCTCCTCAGCCTTTTTCGCCGCGCTCTTGACTTCCTCATCCGAGATGGAGGTCGGATCGAGTTGGTTGGCCGCTGTCAGACCTTTCTGCAGCTTAATTCTTGCATCAAGCAGGCGGTCGAAAATCTGCTGCTGCTTCTTGACTGCTTGGCCTTTGTGGATGTCTGCATTTGCACTGGCTGACAAGGCAGATGCAAGTGCCGCAGTGCCGCTGGGCATTGTAGCCAACCTTCTCAGTTCCTCTCGCTCAGAGATTGCGGTCGGTTTGGAACGCCCGGTCGGGAGTGAAGCAGCAGAAGATATAGACGACATTTCTGAATTGTCTTCGTCATCATCGTCGTCCTCCATCTCGACATCCGTTTCCTCAGTTTCGCCAGAGACTTCAGTGCCATCCTCTTCGATATCGTCCTCAGAGGTGGCATCGTCGTCTTCATCGAGCTCTGCTTCCCTGCCTTCATTTTTGGATTCCCGCTGCCGACTCTTGCTGCCCAAAAATTTGAAATTTTTGAAGCGTTCCTCGTCATCTTCGCCAAATGCTTCATCACTCTCAATCTCTTCATCTTCGTCGACACTGAGCTCCATGCCATTCTGCCCGATATTGTGAGTCTCAGATGCACCGGTGTCATCGTCGCTAACAGCACCATCGCCACTTTTGATGCCAAAGGGATCATCATCTTCCTCTTCTTCGACCGGGGCAAACGGATCGTCGTCGTCGTCGCCATTCAGCGCATTGCGGCTGACCGCCACTCCGTCATATTTTGGGTCCAGCTCTGGCTGAGCGGGTGTGCGCAGTTTACTCTGTCTCACCGCTTCATAGTGCTCGCGACCGCCATGCGCGGTCTGATCTTCGTCTATACTCGAATCATCCTCGTCGGTATTGGTGAAGACATCGTCCTCCGGATCGTAGTCTAAACCGCTGTCAGCCATATACTTCTGCACCCACAAACATCTCGGTTGTACCTCTTGACTTGCTTATCTCAAGGTCACGGACCTGGTCCTTCAGGCTCTTCATTCTCACTTACGACCAAAGCACGCACTGTTCCATCCGACTTTGCTCTCTGGAAATAATTTCTCGATCTCGCCGCAACTTGCCTGTTGAGTCAGTGTGGAAACTCTAGCCGAGCTTTTCTCCAATTCCGCCATGACATCAACTGCACGCTGGCTGGAGGTTCAGTATTCCTTCATCCATCCTCAACGAGTGAACAAGACTATGCGCAAGTGTTTCAGCACGTGTGCTAGGATACTCAGCCATGAGAATCCACTAGTGGGTATAATCCCATTGAACTCGCTTTTCACCCTCGTAGACTGACCAGTTGACAGGGCTTGCCTCGGGCCGGCACCCGCCCACCACCATCCATCCCACGCGCACAGCGCGGCCTCCCTCAGAAGCGCAAGCTGCGTCATGTATCAAAAGTCATCGCCGTCTCCTCGGCCAAAGGCGGCGTCGGCAAAAGCACGCTCGCCGTGAACCTCGCGCTCTCCTTCACCCGACACAACCTGCGAACTGGCATCTTGGATACTGATATCTTCGGGCCATCCATACCCACGCTCTTGGGGCTCCACGATGCGGCCGAGCCGAAACTCACCGACCAGAACCTGCTGGTGCCGCTGGTCAGTTATGGACTGCGAAGCATGAGCATGGGATATCTCCTGCCGAGCGAAGGCGCCCCTGTAGCGTGGCGGGGTCTCATGGTAATGAAAGCGCTTCAGCAGTTGTTGCACGAGGTCGACTGGAGTCCGGGACTCGATCTTCTGGTCCTGGATCTCCCTCCTGGCACCGGCGATGTCCAATTGACCATCGGACAACAAGTCGAGCTCGACGGTGCCGTGATCGTCAGCACGCCACAGGACATCGCGCTCAAGGACGCGGTCAAGGGCGTTGCCATGTTCCAGAAAATGAACATCCCAGTGCTCGGCATGGTACAGAACATGAGTGTCTTTATGTGCCCAAAATGTGGTGAAGAGACGCGGATTTTTGCCCACGACGACGACCACGGCCCTGGAGAAGACGGAGCCAAGGGCAAAGCGAGAGAACTTGGAGTTGACTTCCTCGGCGATGTCCCACTGCATGCGACGATATGTCGCGATGCTGATAGAGGTATGCCGACAATTGTGGCCGAGGAGGCGACGGGAAAGAAAATCAACACGGGATATTATGAGGCCATTGCCGAGAAAGTTGCGAAGAAGATCGGTCTCCAGTGGTCGTGAATGCCATAGCTTCCAACGGCCCGCTCAATATATTTTGCAATTGGCGCATTGAGGAATAGATTACCACATCTAGCTATATGTACACATTCCTGCGCTGCCACATCATCACCTTTTCCTTGATCGACTCTCCATGATCTGAAACTCCTTGGCCTTGCCGTCGTACATTACAACCCTTCAGCAGCAGCCTCCTTTCCCGCTTAGCCGGCCGTTTCTAACCATCTTTTATCGTCAATATTGTACCTCTCTAGTTCATACCTAGCGGCACGGTGTCAACTGGAGCCGGAGGCGGAGCGGGCCCAGGAACAGGAGAAACCGCCCCAGCACCGCCATCGTCCGTCGTTCCGCCCTCCGTCAGCCCAATCACCCCTTCTGCCTTGACCACGGCAGTGCTGCTGGGACTGCGCAAGGTGTACAATCTCCCGCCCACGTCCGACTCATCCAATTGATGGCTCATGAGCCGCTCCAAACTTCTCCGACTGACGGGCGTGTCATAGCCGCGGAGGGTACTGGCGACCTCGGTGGCGTCTTGCTCACCGTGGCCGACGCTGTCCACTCCCGCGCTGGCGATTCTCTGCTGCTGTGCGACTCCTGGAGCACCAAACACGGCGATAGTCGAAGCATTGTCTGAGATTGTCTGGCTGTACCCCGTCTGGATGCTGGCAGCGTCGGACGGCATGCCAGAGTCATCTCGTATGTGGACTGCAGTCTTGAACTTTGGGATAAATCCCGGAAAGAGGTGACGATGGTCAACTCCTTGCTCGGACGACTCAGGGGATGCCGCGTCTTCTCGTTGTCCTTCCGAAGGTGCATCCGGGACGATCGCGGTCTCATCCCCTTCAGCTTGGCCTCTGTCGGTGACCGATATCGTTCTCCTTCGACTCTTGCTCCGGCCTTTGACGGTCTTTGGGATGCTGGCTCTTCGCTTGGACCGACTCACACTTTCCCGTTCCACAGATGTGTCGCCGGATTCGGGATTCATCAGTCCATCCCTCACTGGAAATTCCACATCTTTGCCCCCCTTCTCCGCTACTTCTTCCCTCTTCAGAGCGTGTTCGTCATGTTTGCTTCCCCACATGCTCCACATGGCAAGCCCATAGCTCTTCTTCTTCTTCTCTCTTTCCCACATATCCTTGGCTGTCCTTCTCCCGGCTATGGCACTTGGTGGAGGATATTCCCCATCACCAAAACTCTGCACTCCGCCCGCCCGGAGTTCCTCCATCCGTCGCCTTCGTGCCTTTCTTTTTTGGCTCGCATACCTGGTATCCCACCGCCTCTTTGCTTCGATCCACTTTCGAGCAGGACCTGGTTTGATCACCCCGACTTCGTCCGGCCGCATTTGCAACGCCGGCAAGTCCTTTGCTAGATGGTATATCATCCCATGACGATCGACACGCTGTCGAATCATGTGGTTTTTAAACGTGGGTAGTGGGTCTCCGGCCCGACCGATGCTCCCCGTTGTCTGAGCCAGTTCTTGCTCGTGCTTCGAGAGGCTGTCACTTGAATCGCTCCCTTCGGGGTCTGTATCGATGCTACTGGCCGAGACCACTGATATATTGTCGTCGTCCACGATCTCTATAGCCGTGTTTTGAGCCCGAGCCAGTGCCCAAGCGCCAAACTGGGCGATTGATCGGTACATGAACTTCGCCGGTCGAGTGAAGGATAGCGTTGGCGCCACATGGCACAAGTCTTCCCAGACTTGCAACTGAACGTATGTCGGTTTGTATTTGTGCAGGATTTCGTCGTGTGGGTCGTACCGCGCCCGGTATGCCTTGCCTAATGGATATGCTGACGGATTGGCCGCTTTGTGCGCAAGATAGATCTGCTCGTCGCGCAAAATTTCACCCCCACCGGTCTGAATCAAGAGCGGAGGGAGTCCACCAAGTGAAGGTTGCAGCACAGGGGATACCAGCGGGTGCGATAGAAGCTCATTCGTCGTATACATCTGAATTTGATCCTTCAGCCCGATCAGTTTTCCATCAATCATAATGGAGAGCTTTTGGTTGGGGGCCGGCACGAGACTTTCGGCGCGTTTTCTTCCTCCACTGGATGCTTCGGCTGGAGAGGTACCATCATTCGCCAACGCTATATCATCTGCCGTGCTGCGCTCGGAAAACCCTTGCACATTCCCCGTCTCCGCCAACGGCCGGACGGGGTCCATCCTGTCATCCGCCGAGGCCTCACTCTGGACCGGGATCTGCAATTTTGCGCGACTTCTAATCTCCTCCATCTCCTCTTCGCTGGGAGGTGGCCACGCAGCCGATGGTTTTTGCATGAATCCATGATCCGGTATATAGTCGAATTGGTTGTCTTGCGCCACGCTGGGGAATGAATGTGTGAGGTCAACCCATGGTGAGATCAGAATGCCGCCGGCCGGGAGAGGGAGGTTGAGGTCGCGCAAGATGCACATGATCGAGAGCACCATTCCTCCGCCGGCCGAGTCTCCAGCCAGAACAATCTCGCTGGGTTCATGGAGGGAGAGGAGATATAGATAGGCGGCCAGACAGTCCTGTAGGCCACATGGGAATGGAAATTGTGGCGCCAGTCGGTACCGTGGGGCGAAAACACGCGCCTGGAGTTTCCGTGCGTGCCTTTGCAGTTGATATCGGTGTGTGTCCACACTGCCGAAGAAGTATGCCCCGCCATGCACGTACATCATAATTCTTTTGCTCTTTTCATTCGATCTCTTGCGAGCATTAAAGTCTGCGCGCATCTCGATCCATTCGGCCTTGAGATCGCTCCCGATTCGTCGCCATTGCCACCATTTGCTTCCTCCAATTTGCTGCACACCGGATCGACCTAATTGTTCAATGATCGTGTCGGCTGCCTTTGAAATGTATTCGGCTGGGATCGTCACATTTTCCGTCCTCACCCAAGCAGGGTGTGGCACCCACTGGGCCGTAAAGCTTTGGACGTCTTCAACCGTGTGATGGGAGGCATATTCGAGGAACGAGCGGATGAGGTGAAGGCCTTCGTCGTAAGAGATGTGTGCCGTGGGCTTCTCGCGCCGGATCTTGCGGTTAGTATACTATGCATCCGAGTCAGTCGCAGGATCGTCATCAGAGCTCCAGAACAAGTAGAGGGGACCGAACATGAGAGATGCACGTCTTGACAACAGCAGGCGTGACGGCGGCGCCCGCGCTCACAGTGGTGATTGGCATCCTTAGCTATTTGCAAGAGATGAGCATGTCGTATTGCATGCTGCTACCGTTTCTCCAAAGCCAGTTGGCAAGACTCGAGTGCCAAACGGGTGCCAGGTCCAGTGGAACGGTGTACTTCGGAAGCGGCTGGCTGACAGGTTGGGGCACAGATCCTCTCCGCATGCGTCATCATGCATACAGCCCTATCATTGACCCCATTACAACTTGGCAGCACCCTCTCATGTATATAGCATTGTCCTCGACAGCGAGCCTCCTTCTCGCTCTCCAGCTTAGTCTCTTCGTATAGTGCAATCTACAGTCCTTCGAATACCTTTCGGGTCCCTCCCTGTGCCGTGCCGTCACTCGCTTTAAGTTCAGGCGAGTCGCAAAAACCTAACTTTTTCGGAGCAACGTTCTCCGTAAAATCATTATATAGTCGGTTTCAGCAAAGAAGGCCTAGTAACCCATGAGTTTTGATAAAAGGAACACGACTTCGTGGGTAGAGGGAGAAAATTTGTTTGCCACAGAGCAGAAGGAACACGAAGGTTGATTGTGCCAAGCTTGGCTAAGACATATGTGCGTTTAAGTATTTTTTTACCCGAAAACTGTCCCAAAATTGGCCTCTATGGCGCAGTGGTAACGCGTCGCACTTGTACCAATAAATGCGAAGATCACAAGTTCAATTCTTGTTGGAGGCATTTTTTTTGGCTTCGTATTACTTCCGAAGGTCTTTCTGGACTCAATGAGATGATGACACGAGAGGGAACGTCCATAGACTCGCGACTATAACTCACCGAGCCATCAGTTCCACTCTGGCCGAGGCATCCTCCTCTTGCTGTATCCGCTCTCCACTCGGATGATTCTCTTCGATGTGGCCGTCTGCACAGCCTACGGCCAGCGTGTTCCGCACACTCACCGGCTGAAGTGTCCATCGAGGGACCTTGCGGAAGAGAGGCCGGTTCTTACGAGGAGCAGAGGACGTCCGAGTCGTTCGTAAGATCTCTCCACACCTTGGGCTTGGGGGGAAATAGGATCGGGAAATAGGAGCTCTTTGATGTCAGGCAGGTTGTCCTCGTCGGCCTCCTTGCCCGTCTCCTCTTGATATCGCGCTGCAGCGGGCGAGGTGGGACCAAGGGAAGGAGGCGCTGGGACTTCTGAGGAACCTGAGAGTGACGCAGCGGCCATCGTATGAGGCGTGGTTGACGCTGCGCACGGTCTGGCCGCCCGTGCTAGGAATGTGTGGGGGAGGATACAGGATTCTGTACGAGAAGTAAAGTGAGTCTCAGGAATCGCCCCGCCTGACAGAAGACTCACCTCAGGCCCTCTCTTCGCCATCTTCTTTGCTTTATTGCGCTTCCCGTCCATTGCGATGAAGTCGGCCTGCAAAACCGCCACGTCCGTTCTGTCCCTCACTGTCATCAAATGATCTAGATCCCTCTCAAATTTCTGAGGTCACCGAGTCAAGCGCCACGTCGATGGTCAGCGGCTAATGCTTGATTCGAGCATTCAGTTGTTCAACTCTAGCAGCCATTCCGCCATCGACGCCGTTCGGAAAGGTGGCACATTTTCTCCAGCACGTTGAAGCATTGTACTATGCCGGCGCATATCTCGCTGTGACGGTCTCTATCGGCAGGAGGAATACCTTTCTCGTGGTTTGCAGCCAGCGTCGCATTCGCTCCCAGGCTTCAAAGTTCGGGTTCGGTACTTCTGTCGGCCGTTCCGCTATCGCAACGGGCCAAACGGACCAGCTGTGTGCCGTTAAATCCTGCAAGGCAGAATCATCGTCGATGTCATAGCCACGCTGCCAGGAGTCAAGGGTGGTCCTTGTCTACCGTCTCAGCTGCATGCAGGCCACTTGGTGAGGTATTTCTGCCATTGGGCTCGAGGCAATGCCGTGGAGAGAGGGGTTTCGCTGACCATGCTAGGTGCCAGATCAGGTGCTATCGTTTTTGGTTGCCTGGGCCCGGCTCGACAAGACAAGATTTTTTCTGAGTATTGAGGCACATCGGATCCGCAACCATAGTAGTGGTGCGTGAGCCGGAAGGTGGCTTTGTCCCACAGAAGGTGGAGGGTCTCTTCGCCGGTGTAGCATTGCGCTGGAACTGAAGCTGAAAGCGACACTGCGAGGCACGCTGAACCGGCCAGAAGAATAGGGACGGTGAGGGTCACCAAAGCTGATCTGAGGTGGGAGGGCTCATTGTGGAATGACGGTGGTTAAGCATTGGAGGCCGTCTGCGCGACGGAACTTAGATCGAGGGGTCGAGATGGTCATTGCTGGTTTAGGCTGTGTTGGTTCGTCTTCCTGTGCTCCGTGCCACTCATAGAAAGCGGTCGTGAAAGAACTGAGCTGAACTGAACTGGATTGAACAGGTCGAGAGAACTCCGAAGAGTCGATGTTGGTGAAAAGCCGCGAGTTAAGACGTTGTCACAGCAAGCACGTGATGGGCGCTTGGCGCTGAGGCTCTAGTTTTTAGTCTGTGCCTCCTTCAAAGAAAGGGCACGACACACCAGGACACTATGTCCAAACAACCTACGCCCGGATAGCCTATGCCAGGACACACCAAGACCGGGATATTTTGGATGCAAAGAGAGCCTCCGACGGACAGCGTACAGCACAGCTGCATCCGCTAGAGCAGCCACCACCAGAGGCTACGTCCGCTAGGGCAGACTACACCACAACAGTTGCTTGCGGCGAGATGCTCTCCAGGCATTACGGCTGAAGCGAGGAAGCAATATCAAACACAATGGAAGAGCATGAAAGATGTCTCCTGGTCACTATGTCGCCAGGATCTCGGTTAGAATATGGATCGAACCAGAGCAGGTTCGCCTCATCCCCATTATCGAAGACGGGCCACATGTAGACCGCTCTCCCCGAGAAGAAGTTTTTTAATTTGACTTTCCTCCTGTTGCTTTGGAGATATGTCATCACCGTCAATCCCAAAGTCTCAAATCCTTGCTTCAATCTATCCTTCGTACCGTCTCCACAATCCACGCCAGGCGCCCATCTTCCGCGACCTCCGCGAACTGAAACGTCTCCGCCCTCCTAACGGACCCATCGGGGCCCGTCGTTGACGAGCTGTGCCGCTCAGCAAGCTGAGCGCCGTCGCGAAGGAATTGAGTTACGGTCAGCGAGACGGCGGGCAAGATTTCGCGGAGGTGACGAATGTGTGCAACGAAGGCGGGAAAGTCGCGCGTCACGCTATCGTCTTGTTGCGTAAATGTGGGTGTGAAATGCTTCAATAGGTCTGTCTCTGTGTCCTCGGGCTTGCCGGAGAAGAGGCTTGCGATGGCGGCTTCGTATGTGACTTTGTTGGCGGCAAAGTTGGTTTTGTATAGTGCAGTCATGGTAGCCATCGCTGTTTGTAATATATGCCGATAAACTATTATAGGCCTCAATGTTTATGTTCTTGGGGACTTTGCAAGAGACCTGGATGTAAATTACCAAACTAGCTACGATGATTAGTGGCCTATTTATGCTCAATGTGAATATAGCTGCCTGCGGAACTTACAAATACATGTATGAGGACAGCTGCCTGCGACTGGACGCCTGAATCTGGGCTCCAGCGTATGCCGTTGCCTGTTCGGAATAGACTACGGGTCGTTTCAGTGCGATCAATCTGCATGTATTACGCATGTATTACGGTTGTCGACAACTCCCGGTGCAAAAGATGCGTTGATGCGTCGGAAAGGCAAGTTCGTCGTCTGAGAAGAACCTTCTGGCTTTGCCTCATCCATTGAGCTGTTGTTGGTGCTGTTCTCGGTGTCGTCCAAGTCGATCGGCTCTTCCAACTTGGACCAGTCAAGCCTCGGTCCGCGTCGAGGGGGTCCCCGCAGCCCGCAGAGAGCAACGAGGTCTGTGATGACCTGGATGCGCCGAGACAACGCCTCACGTCAGCGCCTCAGCGGTCGGGTCGAAGAATGCGTCGGCGATTCGCTTGTGTTGCTAGCACGAGAAAGAGGGCGTAGGCGGCGTCCAATCATCCTCCAACTCGGCGGCAGCGACGTCGCCAGACTCCACTCCCATCATGGTATTGATCTGCTTGTCGATCTCCAAGATTGGCATGGCCTTGTGGTACGCTTCCTTGACCTTGTCCCAACCCTCACGACGGAGCTCCTCAACATCTCGTCTTTCCATGGAATCGAGAGCGTCTTCAACCGGTCAGGTGCAGGGGCAGTAGGCGAGCTGATAGTCGCAGTGCATTATGAACTTCGTCCTGCGTCGCGGAAGTCGGTAAGTTTGTCGTGTGCAGGGCCAGGTGGGCCACGAAATCCTTCGACCCATCCTTCAATGCCTTGCTTGGTCCCCTTGAGATTGCGGAAGTCCACCACGGCAACCAGGGGGTCGGAACCACTTCGGAATTTCGTCACAAAGAGGTCGATGTCTCTGTAGCATAGACACTTGGGCAGGTCGTCATACCGGACATACTTGGGTATATCACTCTGGAAATCGTCACATGCGTCTCTTCGAAAGCCCCGCCTCCTGCCTCGCTCTTGTCCAGCCTCGAGTTTTTTCAACGTGCTCGCTATCGAGTTTGGAGGCACCAGGATGCGGGTTGGGTTCCGGTGAAGGAAGAGAAGACAGGACCAACTCCATCTGGACAAGCAGACGCCCAAGAGGCGTCAGTCTCGTGTACAGCCACAGCTGGCGGAGGAGAACGCCCAGATCCTGCGGGCTCATGGTGTGTTTCGGCTTGGAGCGGACGCTGACGCCGTGGTCCTCCCGAAGCGAGTGTTGAGGTACTGGCCCATTGTCAGCGACGATGCCTGCACGGAGGGTGGTCGTCCGTACCCTCCTCGCTTGCTCCAAGACGTTGCCCGTCATCTGGCATGGAGCCAGCAACGACAAGTATTGGCAAAGTAGCTTCCAACAATTGCTCTATGTCTTCTTCTTTTCCTTTTTGCGAGAAACCCTGGCCATCCAGTCGATGAAGTTCATGTACATGGTGTATTCCTCGCTGAGGAGGGCGGTCTTGGAGTCGACTTGGATGTGGAAGCAGTACCTGCCGTAGTCGGCCCAAGAGCCGGCCAAAATGCATACTGGCTGAGCTGAAGGCGCAGATCAGAAGGACCGTACCAATGCCAGTATCTCTCAACCACCGGAGAGAGTCCAAGGTTGGTGGCTTGTAGTCGGGCTCCATCCATGGCATCTGACGGAACTCGTCGCGCTTGGCCTGGGTGAGTTCGCTCGATCCACGTTGGGCCTCGACCGGGGCGTCGAAGATGAAGCTAAGCTCAGGCATTGTGTCAACGAGGTGGGAAGAGAACCGAGGCCGAGGGTAACTGAATGGTTGGTGTCAAGGGGCTGCAACACGACGGGACCGCTCTGTTGGGAACATAGGCAGTATTCTTCACTTCATGAGCGCTTGGCCTCCGCCAATCCTACAACACCGTCGTAGGCAGCATCTTGGATAGAATCAATCAACCATCTCATCGCTGCTTGGATCATTACGCTCCACATCCTGTTCTCCCAAGGCCAGGAGCAGATCCGAGGTGGACACATCTTCGAACAAGGCCATGCTGGCCGCGTCGGAGCAGGGGTGCGACGGTGTTGCGGACTTGGGATGGATTCATTTTGGGACGGGGCGAGCATGAATCGAAAGCGGCTTCTGGTCGAAGGCGCAGGAATAGAAAGGTGAGGTGGGGAAGGTGTGGGTGTGGAGGGGAGCCTGGTTCAGCGCCGCCGGCGGGATCACGTGTTGCCTGTGCTTAGAGCCAGAATGTGTGGGCTGGCATTAGGAAATCCCTGCCCACAGTTATTCAGTTACAGGGTGGTTAACATGAGCCAGAGGAGTGTTGCGAGTGTTAGAGCAGGACCACTTACATTAAACGGCGCCAGTGGTTGGAACCCTCAAAGTATCTCTTCCCCAATCATGCTTTGCCTTGTCGTTATTGTCGACCGAGTTTCTAGCCGTTGTCATTGCATTTCTCCTTGCCACTATCCTGTGGTACAAGACCTTCAAGGCGTGATATCCAAAGCTCCAGACTCTAGAAAGACTAAACAGTGCTCAGAAGGCACCTCTTCCATCAAAGGCCCCGGGTACAATGAACTTCACGAGCTCATACCATGTCTGAATTCTTAGGAGTCTGAGTGCTGGTTCATCTTCCAGAACGAGAACGCCCTTCTAGATGTCTTGGTGTCATGACCAATTTCGAGGCTACGAATAGTTTGAGGCGATCGCAGAAAGCTCTTGCTGAAACATCCTGGACGTCGAGATTGAGGGCTAGAAAATTCGGACGAGCTCAAACGCCTAAACGATCAACTTAAAGGCAGTTGATGGAATGCATCGGACAGCTCTAATGTGTTGCTGTTGTTTGGATCGTGAATTTGACTCTTCATGGGTTGGCGTTAGCTATACCCTGGAGCGAGGAATCCAGATTTCATGGTTTATCAAGTGGCAAAGATTTCACACTGATATCAAGCCGCAAGTATTAGCCCTTTGACTCCATGGCATCGAGATCGACCACTTCGCCACACGGCTGACCTGCAAGGTATGCCTCACATCAAACCTCTACCCACACTCCAAGTCAGTATCCGGTCACCCTGGCCAGGCTCCGCTTGTGCAAATCCCGTCCAGCATCATCTGACATCTGTTACCTTGGGTCTGCCAATGACCGAAGAATGGGAAAACTTTCCTCCACAAGTCATTGCCACAGCACCAGTTGTGGTCAAGGGTTGCTATGACGTATGGTTCGACGAACCATAGCTTGTGCCCAAAGGCGCGATATAGTAATCCAAGTCTCAGAAGCATTGACGCCCTGGCAGGGACCGGTGAGCCGTTCATTCAAAAGTTGACGTTGCTCGCCGTTCAGAAGCCGTCCATCCCTGCTACCTGTCTCTACGACTTTCCCGCCGTATTGCGTCCGTATTCAGCCAGATTTCGCACCCATAATCGGTTCCTGCACGCACCCGCTTTCAGTATTTGCAGAAGAGCCAGGTAGTCGACAGTTCGCAACCGTCATGAAGTTCTCCACGCCGTCGCTAGATCCGCCCAAGCATGAAATGGTCTATTTCCCGCAGATGACCACATCTTTGCCTTCGGAGAGTCCCGAGTTTCGCCGCGTGTTATGGACTGGTCTGTATTCGCAGCTGGTGCTCATGAATGTGCCAGTCAACGGAGAGATTGGAGAAGAGGTGATGAATACGCTGCTCTCTGATCTCACCGGGAAACTGACCCTCCACAGATACACACAGTTGACCAGATCCTGAATTTTACTTCCGGCACCGGCAAAGCCATCATCGGCGGCAAAGAACAGGACATAAAAGCCGGCGATCTCGTCATTGTTCCTGCGGGGACGCACCATAACTTCCTCAATACCGGTCCCATCCCTCTGCTCCTCTACACCGTGTATAGCCCAGCAGAGCACAAGCCAACGACGGTGCACAAGACCAAAGAGCAAGGTGACAAAGCGGAAGAGGAGGGGATCGACGAACCGCCTGAGTGGAGCCAGAGGACGAAAGCTGACAATGAGAAGTTGGGCCTCGTCAGTCCTGAAGGACATTAGGACGTTCTGGACGAGAGCATGTCGTGTCGAACGAAAAGTAGTATCCTTTTTGAATGTCCACTCAGCGCCTCAGACTTGGGTATCCGTTTTGAATCGTGACAAATGGACCCTTCCTCACCTCCTCTTTTTGCTTACCACTTTGGTGAACCCTTCCTCGTCGACCTCGGGCTCCAGCTTCTGCTTTGGTCGAGATACGTCGACCAGTGTCGGCGCCTCGTCCATCTCGACATCCATTTGATCGTCTGGAAACCCATTCCACTCTTCCTCCTCCTCATCCCAGTCGGTCTCTTCACCGTCTCGGTCTTCACCTCTCACAATCCCCACGAGCTTGTCTCCACCCTTGCTCTGCTTCTCCTGCCACAATCTGTACATCTGATCCACCTCACTTATGTCTCCGCTCTTTAGCCTCTCCACACCCTTCCATATCCTCCGTGCCGTCTCCTCGGCGCTGCCGTCATCAACCACGACCTCGAACTCGTCTAGCATCACCTGTAGAAGGACTTCCTCCAGGTCGTCGACATCAGCGAGCTGCGGTGGATCGGACGTGATCAGCTCTGAGACGGCACCGGCGAACCAGTCGCGCTTGTCAGCTGAGACCTGCGGTGACCCGCCCCACGCATTCTGGATTGCCAGAGTAAGGGCTGGCCACGCCCAGAGGCTGAGCGAGACGAGAAGGTCTATTTGCGATGAGAGCGGAGCCGGGAGACTTTGTGGACCGGATGTCGTCGAAGACGCCCCGACTGGTTGTGGACCCGTCTGATTGACTTGGGCCATGGTGGCCAAGAAGCCGTCTATGAGAGTGCAGTTTGCAGGAACGTTGATTGAGGTGTCAGCTTGAGATTTATTCCCAGACCCAAAATGACGAGGTTGTGGCTGGCAGCCAGAAACTTTGCAGTGATTGTCGGATGCCAGTTAAAAAAGGGAAAGGTTGCCGAACCAGTTCTCTACAACCTCACAATGTACCCTATCGCTCGCTTCGCTAGAGGAAATGGAGGATTGTGGAGATCTGAGTCCACAATCCAAATATATAGATGATGACCCTCCTGTAGGCTGCTGATTTGAGGTCTGTTCGAGATTCGAACGTTGGTTTGTGAAGCCCTTTTCTCACTGTCCTGCTTTCACATCTCGCTCTCCAATTCGCATTATCGTTCTTAGCGTCGCAGAAACTCCATCCTGACCGAAACCGCTACATTTGATCTTGATCACTATGGGTGAGTCGATTTCAGAGGCAACAACACCCCCTCAGGATGAGAGAGCTGCTCTCACCTCTCGCATCCTTCCCACTATGACATTATCTGCCGCCGAAAGCCCTTTGACGGCTCCCCTTCCACCAGTCACGGCAACTTCACCGGCCGAACGGGCTGCATCTCGCTTCGCCATAGAGGGCAATGCGGTGATCACCGGCGGGGCCGGGACGTTGGCTCTCAGATCAGCCCGGGCTCTGCTGGAGCACGGATTGCCAGGCTTAGCACTGCTCGACCTGGCTTCCACGCTGTCGTCGTCGGCAGAGCAGATCAAGACTTTACAGTCTGACTTCCCTCAAACGCCCATCCACACCGTGGCTGTCGACGTCACATCCGAGTCTGCAGTGGCCACCGCTTTCGACGAGGCCAGACGCGCCCTGGGCACCATCGACATCCTCTGCTGCTTTGCGGGCATCGTCGGCTGTGTGCACTCCATCTCCGTCTCGGCCGAACAATTCCGCAAGGTCGTCGATGTCAATCTGACAGGCTCGTTCCTCTGCGCCCAGGCTGCTGCGAAACACATGATCGAGTCCAAGTCGGGAGGCAGCATCTTATTCACGGCGTCGATCTCGGCGCACTCGACGAATTATCCACAACCCCAGGCGGCATACAACGTCAGCAAAGCCGGCGTTGCACACATGACCAAGAACCTGGCGGCCGAGTGGGCCGTGTATGGTATCCGCGTCAACTGCCTCAGTCCGGGGTACATGGACACGGTGCTGAACGCAGGAGACAGTCTGAAAGCCGTCAGGGACATCTGGGCCAGTCGATGTCCGATGGGCCGGATGGGCGATGTCGAAGAGATCACTGGCCCAGTGGTGTTGATGTGCAGTCGACGCGCTGGAAGATACATCACCGGCGCGAACCTGACGGTGGATGGAGGAGCATTGTGCTTCTAGAACTACCGGACATACCTGACAGAATTTATAGATGAAAAAGAACAATCCAACGTTCTCATCCACACACTTCTCTCCGCATTCCCGAATACCTCTCACACCTTGGCACAAGCCCTGAAAAACAAGCGCGAAGGCCGCCGTCTAAACCAGAGGCAGCCCTTGCAAAGCGAGTGGCAGTGCTGAATATGGCGGAGGAACAATTGGACCGACTCCACTCAGTTGGGCCGACTCCACCCAGTTGGCCGGCTTGGCACTGCCGTTCGGCATATCTTCTTCCAACAGGCTGCTACACGGCCTCTCTGTTGTGAAGACGAGTCGTTTCTGGAAGTGTATAAAGCAAGGAAGAATCACACTGCGGCAATGTTAGAAGAACTGGATAACAACACATCCTGGCCACCGGCCTTCAATTCAAGTCTCGACATCACCTGAGCGACAATGCCGACTCCCATCCGCAAAGTGGTCATTTCCGAGTTTGGCGACTATTCAAAAGTGAAGATTGTCAACGACACACTCCCTGACCCTCCTGCCGGCCATGTCCAGATCAAGATCTTATATGCCGGATTTGCAGGCCCCGATATTGCCATGAGATGCGGCGTCTATCCTTTTCAGAAAAAGGCGCCCTTCACACCTGGCTACTCTGCCGCCGGAATCGTCCAGGCAAATGGGCCAAATTGCAAAAGATTCCAGACCGGAGAGCTCGTCGTCTGCCTGTCGGTGTATGAGGCCGAAGCCACGTTGGCAAACTTTCCCGAAAAGTACCTCATCCCCGTGCCACCAGGCATCGACGCCACGCAAGCGACACCGTTAGTCTTGGACTGGAGCTCTGCCTACGGCATAGTCCATCGCAGCGCCCATGTCCAACAGGGCCAGAGAGTGTTTATCCACGGCATGAGTGGTGCGGTCGGCCGTGCTCTTCTCACGCTGTGTCAGCTGGCAGGGGCCGAGGTGTACGGAACGGCGTCAGAACGAAACCACGTTGCCCTCCGCAAGCTCGGCGCCACCCCCTTCGTCTACACGGACAAGAACTGGATCACGGAGATGAAAGCCCTCGGCGGCGCCGACGCAGTCTTTGACCCGCTCGGCTTCGAGAGCTTCGACGAGTCATACTCGATCCTCAGCAAACACGGCGTCCTGGTCGGATATGGAGGCAATCTCCCGACTCTCAATGGCCAGCCTCCGCGAACCCAGATCTGGCCCGCCATCAAGCTTCTCCTCCGAAACCTGATGCTCGGTTCGGGTAAGAAAACCCGATTCTTTTATATCTCGCGGGACCAGAGCACCTTCGTGCCCGAACTCGAGACGCTATTCCGCATGGTCAGGGAGGGCAAGATCACGGTCCCGATCAAGCGAGTCTTTTCACTGGACGAGGTGCCGATCGCCCATCGAGACTGGACGAAGTTGACCGGCATGGGCTCCGTGCTGGTCAAGATGTGACATTTCAGGGCAGACGATGTGTAAGGGTACTATTTCATCGAGGCTGGATGGTTTCCCGACTCTATCCTCAATCTTGAGCCACTCGGGTGTCAAATCTCCAGGTGGAAAAGCGTTTCAACACGAACATCGGTCAGAAGAGAACTGAACCAACTGGAACCAAGCTTCTGGTCGATTGCTCGTTGTGGCAGTATCTTTGTTAATCATACATCCCATTCAAACTCCACGCTTTGGCCTCCACCGGATGGGTACTTGCCCATGTTCATGTTCCGTGACCCCAGCGCCATGCTGCAGCGTAACTTAGGTAAAGGTATGATGTGAGGACAAAGGACCATCCCAAGAGATCAGCTAAGAAGAAGCGATAAAGTCTCCATCCTCGTCGTGCTCCCTCTTTACCCCCCGCCTCGCCTCCCTCTCTCCTTTCTCGATGATATTGATCAAATCGCCCAGCCACTCCCTCAACGTTCGGTTCACGCTGACCACGTACCACAAATCCCTCATGACGCCGGTGAACAACATGTCCATCAGTCGGACCCCATTTCGCTCAAACTGCTTGCCGTATTTGTTGGCATAGCGTGCGAGGTTCCGCATGACCATCACGCTCATGAACGGGATGCCGCAGGCGTGTCCCCGTTCGTCGTGTGCGGTATAGTAAAAGGTGTGTCTGGTGAACTCTGGCTCTCTCTCCTTGCCCCCGTTCGCCATCTCGTGCAGAATTTTGGACATGGCCTCGGCCGACTCGGGCAGATGCGAGCGGACGTGGACCCCGATTTCGTTGGGCTTCGTGAACGGCGAGATTCTCATACACCCTGTCCAGCGGCAGGTGTAGTTGCCAATGGTCGTGTTTGTGAATCGGCCGTCGGCCGTTCGGTCAATGCGCAAGTGCTCCTGTAACACATGCGACCACAGGTTTTGGCGACTGGAATGCCATTGGCTGCAGAGATGTCTCTGACTGTTCCGCGAAGTGGGGTCATAAGGGTCGGGTCGAGCAATTTCCCACAGACATTTGAAGAACGGACGGCCATGCAAATCGATCAATATCCGTCGTGGTCTGATCCCCTTGATGATGAAGCGAGGAGTCGGACCGTTGATGACTTGGGCCTGAGCAGTGGCAAACGTGTTGGACACGTTCTTGATAAACTCGGCGGCGGGGATCGGGTTGTTCTGTGCAAAGCGACCTTGATACGCCTGCCAAATGGCAATCTGCGTAATGTCGTCCTGAGGAGACTCTTCGAAGCAGCAGCGTAACCAGCGGGATGAACGCTCAGGTTCTTGGAACTGGAGGAGCTGATGGTGCAATTCGGCAGGAATCAAGGGAATCCCGGCCGCCACTGGAGGTTTCTGTGGCGTCGGTCGGTTCAAGATTTTCTCTTCTGTGGCGACGGCATTGTGCAAGAGGAGATTGGTTAAGCGCGGCATGATGCTCGAGAACAAATCGGCATTCGCGGAAAGGGCGGACGTGACGTTTTCAGGGATGGCCGTGTATTCGTAGAGGAAGTCCAGACTTGTCTCGACGAGTTCGTTATCCGAGTCGAACAGCATGAACGACACCAACCGCTCCACGGTCGACCGAGGGACATCCGTGAGCCGGTGGACTTCGGGCGTTTCGATGCCGATGCGATTGATGGCTCGCATCGCGGAGAGGATCATGCCTCGATCGCTGGACTCCAGATACGGCAACATCGATAAGTAAAGGGGGTCTTGGGCCGGCATGGGCCAATATCTCGTGACTTGCTCCGCCATCTCCAGCGCGTAATGTCGGAATTCGGTCAGCCGGGGCTGGGGCGGAAGAGAGACGGCGATGGTCAAGAAGTCTTTGAAGAGCGCAAACTTGGACAAGAAGACGGCATTTTCTTCCAGGATGACCATATTGCGCAAGACGAGCGCGGCCTCGTTGAGCTTTTCCAGTCGCCGCGAGAACTCTGTTGTTTCCAGGTCTTCTGCCGCGATCTGGACTTTTAGAGATTCCAGCTTTCCGAGCAGGTCGGGAGTCCCGTAGGCGGCGTTCAAAGTATTGGGGGGGAGCGGCGCCGTGGTGCTGCCTCCTTCCTCTTCCTCGTAGGAGATGAGCCATTTCACACCATAGACGAGCTCCGAAATCTCCAGCGCCTTCTCCAGCAACGCCTCGGCGAGAAACGGAAAGCCTTCGAATTTGTATTTGTCGCCACGCTCGTACGAGACCTTGACCAGGTGGTGGAGCGCAAAATCTTGTTCTCCCTCGATCCCCGAGCGCAACCCATAAAGACAGCGGAGATAGATATTCGGGCCAATCATGTTATTCGGGATGGACATCCTCAGGAACTGCTGGGGTTCGACGGGGATTCGCGGCATCGACTGCACTTTTGCCAACGCTTTGCGCTGGTAGAAGACGTCCGGATTATTGCCTGGCGTAATGACGGGGCGAAGGGTGAGGGCGTTGGGCTGGCGAGGTTCATACTTGTCGATGCTGAACGCCGGATTCCGGGGGTCCGCAGAGGCCGTGTGGTAGGTCTGTGAAGGTGCCGGTGACGCTTGCGGTGAACTCGTGTTGCGCAGGTAGCGCGACCGAGGAGGATCTGGTTGGTATAACTGGGTGCGCTTGGGATCCTGTCTCAGCTGCCCTACACGACATCGATTAGTCCTGAACAAAAGATCACTCTCCAAGTGGCAGAGATTGAAATCGGACAGCGACAACGACGTCCAGTCTCTAGGTGGCCGCCGTCGACCCCAAAGGTATCACTTACGGGTGGGATATCTGCTTCCACTGCCCGGTTCCTCACTCTCCGTCTTTGTAGCCTTGGGTGTCTTGGGTTCATCGTCGACAGAATCCGCGCCGTCGTCCATGGCGCCTGACTCCCGCGACCGAGGAAGGGAGAAATTGGCCAACGTGCGTGTTCGAAGGTTTCCTCCTTTTGCAGTCAAGTCCTCGAGGATCTCCTTTGGCGGTGGTGTTTCGCACCAGAAGGTTGCTATTTCATATGCCCTGTGGGTGGTGAGCGCGAAGATTGTCGCCCAATTACGCGTGGAGAACTCACGCAAGGTTCTTGTAATAAATGGACTTTAGTTGAAATGTCATGACCGCCTCGTGCTGCGACCCCAACCCAAATGCTTTTGCCAGCGTGCGCCATTGCATTCGCTCTGCCGACAGTGCGTCGTACCCGCCTCGTTCCATGACCATCTTGTACAGGGTGTGCAGCCCGATCGGACGTCCTGCGACTTTGGCATCGCGGTCGAACGTCGTTCTGAAACAGTCAGTATTCGCCAGAAGAGAGAGAATGCCGCTACGGAGCTGCCTACCCTCTTCGTTCATGGAAAGCTGCGACATCGTTCAGAAAGTCCTCTTCATCCTCGATGATGGTTCGAGGCGGTGATGGTGCCATGATTGCGCCCTTCGGATGTTGTGGGCGCGATGCTGTTTTTTTTTTGGGCTCAAGATCCGTGAAAAGGTAACACCATGCGCATCGCTGAGCTGGAAAATATCTCAGCAATGCTCTTGCATCGAGAGCAGCCAGTCGCGTCTGCAGCGGCGACGTCGACGGTCCTGAGAAGCGGTTTGCGGCGCACTGGCCCTGACTGTGATGCTCGCCGCCGCGTCTTCGGACCCCCTCAACAGACTGCGGCTTAACGGCCACAGCCGCCCACCGCTGAAACTCCGTGTTTACCCCTCCTCAAACTTTCCCCAGGCAGTCCTCATTTCTGTGACCCGTGCCCAACAAACTCATGGTCATATACACTCGATTCCTGGCTGTCGTCTGTGATGTATCGACTCTGGCCTTGATTCAATGAACCTTTCGTGAACCTTTCGTGTCGCCTCGTGTCTGATAGCACTTTGGTTGACGTTTTGATCCCATGATGCTATCTCCACCTCTCTTAAATACTTGTCTATGTCTTCCCCTGCTCAAGGTGTCATTTGCTACGACGTCGAGCGACACGATTGCCCCTATACCTTGGACTCACCTCACCAGCATGAACAACCTTTTTGCCGTCTTCGAATCGGTCCGCGTCCAGGGTCTGGATGGCAGCACCGGAGAGAGGCAGCAATTCAAAATCGTGCAGGGTGCCGAGGTCATGGTATAGTCGCCGCAAACAGCGGTTGTGTTTCAAGGTCAGAGTCGTCTCACAACTCACAGGAAGACCTTGACCTTCACGTACTTGCAGCCGACGCCCGTCGCGCTATGGCGGAAGGCCGGAATGGAACGAAACCCGCACAAACTCGGCCGGTGGCCATCATAGTCAAAGTGCCGTTGATTGCGATGCGATATCCATGCGCCGGCGGCCAGGTGATGCTCGTGATCGTTTCGACCTGCCTCACTGACAAATATAGGTGAGGCGATTTCAAATTCGACTTGCGAACGACAAAGACTATCACCAGGCCATGAAGATGCTCTCTCTCGCCAATGTCCCGATAGTCGAGGCAGGAACCTTCCCTACTCAGAGGCCACAGACAGCTCCCAGGTCTTCTGAAGCTTCAACTGTCCCCGACGACCCGAGATTGCAGATTGGAGGTTGGTCACGATCTGAGGCATCCCGCCACGAGCCTGTCTGTCGTAATGGAACTCTGTTAGGTCTGGCGGTGCAACTAACTAATTTGCACACACCTCATCCTTCAACACCACCTGCTGATCACCGACCAAGTCAGATGCTTTCCATAAAACGCGGCTCACTGCTTCCCAAGCAGAAGGAAACGCCGCAGCTCAGGCCATCATGGTCAAGTGAAAAAAGGTCCAGTCCTTCTCGAGGCGGTGGCGTTTCCAATGGAAAGAGTGAGACTACTAATACCGTGTCGGCCGTGGGAAAGGCTGAAACTGAACCGGTGGCTTCCACAACAATGACGAAGAAGAGAAAGCGTGCAGCTTCCAAAAGCCCACCAAGGAGCAAAAGCGGTACTGCAGCGCCACTGGCCAAAAGGACGCGAGCGAGTGCTGCTCAAAATCGAGTTGCCAAAAGAACTAAAGGCGATAATGTACCAGCACTGAGAGTCGACGACCTCCTCAAGCAACCAGACGACACCACCATGTTCGATGCCTTTCGCCCTGACGACCAGCTTAATGGCCAGCCTTTTCTGAACGAAGCAAAGCAAAGTAGAAAGCCGGCTGTCATAGGCGCAACAGCCGTGGCAAAATCACCAAAGACCGCTGAGGCAGCCGAGCACAATGACCACGCAAGACCAAACAGATCACTGACCACAGCCTCTGCCAGTGTTGTTCAAGTATCTAATTCCCAGGAGAATATCGTTGCTGAAATTCGCCAATTTCTTCGTACCCCCAAAGACCGAATCATCAAAACAGGCACACCGGATGCACCGGTCGTAGCAGCCGTCTCTCCTCGAGCTGACCAAGTTGTACATGAAGCAAGAATCAACGGCCCACCGACCGAACCCTCCACAACCAAACTCGGCGTTGACGTCCACAAGTCTCTGGTTGGCACAGGAACTCTCATGGCAGACCCCGCCTTCGCCAATGCCGTGCCCAAACTCGATTCATGGGCACAGTTGCCAACGGCTCGAAAAGACGCTGCGCTCGAGTCTTTCATGTGTCAAGCATTTAGAGACCCCAAGTTCATCGAGCTGTGCAGGGTCATGGAGAGGAATTGGATGCGCATGCTGGTGTACCCGTGAATGACAGTGTGAACAGTGGTCCCGGCTAAGATCCTTTACGAAAAGATAATTTGATGGATTGATCGACTGGTGATCGACTGGGGGCTAAATGGACTCACTTATAGAACTAGGTTCAATGCTCGAAATGCAATGGGGATGTAATTATGGAAAACGAGATGGCAAGACGGACCGGACGGCCTGGTGCTGGAGAACCATGATCAGACACTTACGGTCAGCATAGAAGATGGGAAGAAAAGTTGAGCAGGTCAGCTCATGTTCATGCTCTCTACCGCAGCTCATGTACGTCAAGCAAAGTCAGCTAGCTCTCTTGTCTCATCTGCCCTCTACCTTGTATCCATGCTGATATCGGTACCAGTTTGTCCATGCCCGTACTTGCACGCGAGGACCTTCAGATCCTGTGCCCCATTTGCTTGCTTGCTTGGCCTCAGCCATGTCCATTGTAATCAAAAAGCTTCGACTTCAGAAGCTCCACAGATGGTTCCAAGCTACTGTACAAAGAGCAAAAGAAGGTCAATGTACAGGATGTAATAGGAGCAGGCACTTGCATTGGCTCAAGCGAGAAACAGAGAAGCAGTGTCTATGATATGTCATTGTGCAGATGGCGTCATGGCTCTTCTGCAAGTGCGGAAAGAAAGAAGGATGTGGTGGGGAGGGTGTTCCCTTCCAGATGTATGGTCTTCTCCATGTAATGCGAGTCATGTCGTAGCATTGTAGCACACAGTGCCCAAGCGCTAACCTCCAGTGCCGAATCGTCCAGAGGGATGGCAAGGCTCCTTCTGGTGTCAAATTGGATGCCACCACCAATACCATTCCAGAAATATTGCAGAATTGATGCAGTTGCAAAAAAGCACCTGGGTATATGGCTCCACAAAGCAAAAAGCTGGTTGTCGCTCCAAGGACTCCAACCGTCAGCGCCAGCTTTGTGAAATGTGATGATGCTCCCAACTCCAGGCTAAAAACAATGTCGCAGGAATAGCAGATGCTAGTAGGAAAACATTCGTGGGTTCCGGCCTCGGAAGCAGTCCGGTGCTGGGCGCAGTCCGGGCACTGGCGTGTAGTCAAGAGTAGTCATGTCAAAATCCATATCGCCGTCGTACCGACTTCGTACCATTGTAGTAGGGCTTGAATCGATGGATGGAGAGCGATCTCCAAAAGCAAATGTCTGAGCTCGGACCAGCTTTGAGCGTTGCTTGACTTTCCCCAAACCTCGCTCACAGGCAAAAGCATGCTCCTCGGCGTCCATTTCGACATAGTTCTGCGGATAGCATCGGTCCCGATAGTCCTTGAAGAAGGAGCTGTAACCTCCATCAAGAATGTACGCCTCTGGATATGTCAAGTGAGGATACCGATCGGCATTGACTGCTCGATCCTTATTGCGGATGAACTTGGCCATGATTGGCGCCCGGTGGGCAGAATACTCGCAGTGGAAGATCAGCAACGCGTTCGACGTCGGCTCCACGTCAAACAGCTGGGCCGCCAACTGATCTTTGTCGTTGAAGTTCACCGCCCCGTTGATGTGCCCGCCAAGGTATTCATACTCAAACCGGCAGTCGATAATGACAAACTTTTCATATTTGTGGTTGTATCTGCCGTCGAGAATCTCGATCATGGTCTTTGCCTGAATGCGAGGCAGGTCGCCGACCTGCTCGTTCGAGAAGAAATGTGGTAACTGCGGAGCCTGAGAAGTTTCGATGTCCATGATCGACGGCAGCGGAGGCGGGTTCATGGCCTCTTTCTCCTGCTTCATGATATCTTCAGGATGTTCAAACATACTCAGAGATCTTCGGAACTGTTTCCGTGGCCTCACCAAAGGGTTGGAGCTCTTTCGCATATGCTGAGCAACGGTGGGTGACATATTGCGGCAGGTGCTTCCAAACCCATTGGACGCGGGCCGTGACTTGGAGAAATTCATGACGGGGTTCCCCCCCAGTCGAGACGCTTGCTTCTCTGGCACCGGTGAGTCGGCGAAGATTTCGGAAAGAGAAAGCGTGGGCGACGCCGCCGGTTGAGAAGAATAGTTGCCGAACTTGAATGGCGGAAGCTGGCTCTCAGGGACAGGCCGTGGAGGCAACGAGTTCGCGATACAGCTCTTGGCTTTGGACAATGACAGCCGACGGGGGAGTGACTTTCGTCTCTCGTGTGGCAGCTTCAGAATCGGGGACAACTCTGTTGGTGCGTCTGAGGACGAAGGGGATGGGATGGTCAACAAAGAGGTTGCCGTCGTCGTCGTCACCGACGCCGAGGTGAGGTCGGGAGTGGGAGACTGCAGTTGCAGTTCCAAGGTGCCATAAGGCGCTTTGTGTGGCAGAGGGGACAAGTCCATGTCCATTGAATCACTGATCCCGGGCGAAGACGAAGGGACAGGAGGCGTGCTGATGGTCGCTATGATGGGTCGGTCAGCCTCGGCCCAGGACCAGTCGAGTCTGGACAAGGAGGTGCCATGACCACCTTGTGCTGCCAAAATGTTGCTTGAAAACAGGGCCCTCCGCGGTGTAGGTAATTGTGGACTGGACACGGTCAGCTCGGCCATACTTGTACACGAGATTGGTCACACCTCTGGTCAATGTGGAAGTTCTGTGACAGGTCGGCTGCGAGGCTAGCGGTGGGTGACGACCCTCTCACGGGTTGTACGTTGAAATAGTCCGAGTGGGACTTCTTCATTGACGGCTTCATGGAAAGGTCTCGGAAGTTGAAGCTGTTGGGACCGAACGACTTGCTGGCTGCCAGGGAGACATACGACCGAGGGCCATCTGCTCTGAAGCCGCAGTGGCCGATGAAAGGCGGTGGCTGCATGGCCGCCAATGGTGAGGAAGCCTCGATCATTTTTTCCCACCAGAACGATGGAAGATCCTCTTTCTCCTTGTCTCTCAATTGGCATCCAATGGCCCGCCACCACCGATCTTTTTCTTCTTCAGGTGGGGGCAAGACGGCGGAGTATGGCAGCTGGGAGCCTCAGCCTCTGGTGGGAACGATCTGACGTCTGTAGAGGCCTCGTCGTGACCAACGGGAGAGGAATGGGTGGACGATTCCTCAAGAGTCCATCGTTCTCTCCCGACAGAGTCGTGAGGCTTGAGAGCAAGGTGCACAACGAATATATCAGAGACTGAAGAGACGGTCGGTGAGGTGGTCAATGAGCCGCGAGAGTACAGAGTTCAGACCGCAGGGACCTGCAGGCTCCTCGTAGAATCCGAGCGTGAAAGAGCATTGACCTGTCGGAGAGCAGAGTGGCCGGAGGGAGGGCGGAAGAAGAAGAAAGAGAAGGTTTAAGATGGGAAGCCAATGGAGGTGCGCGTCGTTGCTGGGTGACCTTGGTATCGTGCCTGGCAATGGGGCGGCACTGTGGGCGTCGAAGTCTTTGGGCGGCCTTGGCTGTGGGTTGAGCTGCACGACAGGTCAAGCTGGAGCTAGAAGAAGCTGGAGCTGGAGCTGTAACCACCAAGGTCTTTTCTCGCTTCGACCATTCCTTCTCGGGCGCCACGACAGGGCCGCCAGATGCTGACATCCCAGTCCTGATGGCCGTATGGCCGCGATGGCTGCAATAACCGTGCTGGCCGCACTGGCGGACCTGCGCGCTACTCGTTCGTCTCCACTGCTGGCTTAAGAACTTTCACGTATTCAACCGCCCTCCGGCCACCATTCAGCTGCCCGGACGGACGCCTTCGACACTGACCATGGCCACTCAAATCTATGATCCCGCCGCCAAAATCGAGGATGGACCACTGATGGCGCGCCGCCCAAGATTGACATCGCCCGGCCGACAACGTCATTGTGATCGCGTTCCTGATCGACATGTTCCTCCATTGTCCATACCCTTGCACCCGCTCATCCACTTGCGGAGCTGGGCGCTTCAACAGGTGATGGCGACGGCCAGCACAGTCATGATCAATCTCCATCATCGGTGGGGCACGCACACCTCAGACCGCGAAACCACAGGCCTTGTACCTTTGCGGTAGCTGCACGCCATGCTTCAGCCATCTGACAAGTTTGCGCTCGACCTCAGCCACGTTGCCCTGTGCGATAACCGACTATCGCCCATCCTGACCGGCCGCCGATGCCGCCGACGCCCACCCAGGTTGTTCTGGCGAGCACCGCTTTTTTCTGCATTCTGGGCCCCTGGTGCCGAGATCATTCTACAGAGGAAAGCGTCCGGACATGCCGTGAGACGTTCAAAAGAAGTGGTGCCACGGAGGTGGGATGCTTGACCGTTATCTGTTGCAGGATGGCCAGCCGCCCCGGGATATGCCTCTTGATCGCCACCCCACATGAGACGGCTCAGCCTTTCGAGCCAGAACTACAGTCGACACTCATTTCCTGCGGACATGTGATCACATTCAGATGAATGGCGGGAGTCAACTCATTAGTGTCCGCGTCTATCAACCTCCGCCTCAGCCCAATTACGCCATGCAGCGCCCACGACCTAATCGCTTCAAAGATATGTCAGCTCTCCTCGAACGAGGGGCAAATTCTCTTAAGGCCAACCATCACCACCAAGCCAGACGCAAGCAGATCGATAGTCGTGGTGGGCCTCGCGGGAGCTGTTTCAAACTAGCATTGCGCCTGAGGTCACTCTGACAATGATCCCCCACATCGGCCATTTCGAATCACGCATGGCACCCGCTGTGTTGTGATGGTCCTCCCGACCTACGTCATGAAAATCTATTGTGTCCCTTGCGGTGGCACCTCTGCAATGGTTTCTGACATCGTTCACACATTGTCCATTCCCTCCGCCGGTATCCGATCAAGTCATCAATTCTCCCGGGTCGTCAAGAGCCTGGTGTTGCCGGCTTGTCGATGAATATTACGTCCAGCAATGCCACACTCGAGTATTGGGATTGGCGGGGGTGAGTGAGGACTTTCCTTTGTTGTGTGTGGCAGAAGTACGATTGTCCGTCCAACGCGTCAAGCCAATGCGACGAGTGTAACCTCGTAACCGAACCCCGCCAATGGCATCGTCAAACAACTGTCTCGAACATCAGCCGCGGTTCGCCTATGCATCTCTCGTTATCGTCAAGCCGAATCGGCTTTCCCGCTGCATTCCAAGTAATGTACTACTGCACGACCCAATATGGTTCTCAAGCAGGGGCACCAGCCAGTCGCGACAGTAAACCACAACAAAACATACCGACGCGCCGAGCAACGCCTGTTCACGTGATGATCTCGATTCCAAGATTTGGATCCACACTCTCTTGTCCATCCAACAGACGACTGACTCTCATGCAGCGTGCAATGTGCCATTATATTCAATTCCCAGGTCCCAGTTGATCGTTCATTCTTGATAAATGTTGGTCACTGAGCCGTCCCGCAAAGAGATCTGTGACTGCATAAACCCACGGCCCTCTCAGAGCATTCATTTCGTCATGTCGTGCACTTCCTCCGGCAGATGAGATTGGGCCTCCGCGTCTCCATCGTCCTTACTGGGCAGACTGTCGACGGTACCAAAGACGACTTCCATCTCCTCCAAGCTTTTGCCGGCCGTTTCCCTCAGGATGAAGAAGCTGTAGAAGATAATGGCGTAATTGAAAATGGCAAACATCAAGAACGTCCTCCAGCCAATGTTGGCGATGGCGTGGGGAGTGATCTGGCTCATGACAAAGTTGAAGAGCCATTGGCTGGCGGCACCGGCCGCGATGCCGATCTCTCTAATGCGGTTGGGGAAGATCTCGCCAATGTAGAGCCATGGGAGCGGGCCCCAGGACATGTTGAACGAAAAGGCTTCGAGGTAGACCATGGCAATTCCGGCCGCACCGGACGGGGTGATACCTGTGGCGGATGCCTGGGGCGGGTGAGTGGCGACGATCAGAGCAATGATCAACATGAAGCTGCCCATGGCAAAGGCGCCGCCCATGAAGGGCTTCCTCCGGCCAATCCGCTCGACGAGGAAGATCTGGAAGGTCAAGACACCGGCCATCTTGACGATGCCAAAGAATCCCGTGATGAACAGGGTCTTGTTCCCCGCTCCAATGGTGGCAAATATTTGAGGCGCGTAGTAGGCCAAGGACGTGTTGCCCGTCAACTGCGCGGCCAGCTGGATCGTGATGGCAATGAACATGCGGAATCGGTTGGACGGGAGCAAGAGCTCTTTCCACGTCAGGCCTTCGGATTGCTGGATCTCGAGCTCGACGCCGGCGAGAATTTCAGAGAATTCGGCACGGACTTCGGTCGTGTCCTCGCCACCACGCACCCAGACCAGCGAAGCAAAGGCTTCCTCATTGCGGCCCTTCTTGGCGAGCCAACGAGTCGACTCCTTGACGAGCAGCATGCCCATGCCGACCAGGGCTCCGGGCACGAGCTGCAGACCGACGGGGACCTGCCACTGTATCGATTGGTCCGGCGAGAGGCCACTTTGAGCAGCATAGTCCACCCAATAGCTGATGCAGACGCCCGTGGCGAAGAAGAGCTGGAAGCAGGATCCCAGCCTGCCTCGAATCTCCTTGGGCGCCATTTCAGCAGAGAACATGGGCACCAGCACCGTGGCGGCGCCCGTGCCGAGGCCGGAGATGACCCGCCCCGCGTAGAAGAGTCCAATCGAGTGGCTATTGACCACCTGCATGATGCAGCCGATGCAAAAGACGAAAGACGAGAGGACAAAGGCCCATCGGCGGCCAAGCCATGACGTGATGGGCCATATGAAAAAGCAGCCAAAGAAGGCTCCGGCTTGCAAGATCGAGACACAGTTGGAGTTAACTTGAGTCTTGTCAGCCTTGCTGTACCGGAAGTCGCGTTGAAACGAGGCCAAGGTCAAGACGCCGCCCACAATGCCCGTGTCCTATTGCCATCAGCATCTCTGGGAGCATATTGGGGACGCTTTTTCCCCACTCACGTAGGCAAACAGGAAGGAACCAATAGAGCAGAGCGCCACAACGTAGACAGCACGAAAGGTGCCGAGAGCCTTGCCCATGTTGGGGTTGTCGCGATTGAATATCCTGATTTGGTCTGATGACGGGCCAGCCGAATCTGGGCTTTGCTCCAAGAGTTGATAGCCCACCGAAGTTGACATGATGACGGTTCGGGCACCAGATCTCCCAGCATAAATACTTTGTCCTCCAAGTAATGGATCGACCGACCATTCACTCGCCTGATCGCCAGATCACATCGTTATCAGCGTGGAGAGGCGGCACCAAAATTGACGGGTGGCATCGGCCACGCGGTTCTGTGCCGCTGTTACATCTGTTGGAGTGGTATCGGTCTCGTTTGTGGATGGAATCCTCGTCGAGAGGAGAGACGAAAGCACGACAGGTCCATTCAATATCGCGTCATCGATGTCCACATGCCAAGATGTGGGACTTTTGCTGTCTTTAAAGCTTGCTCACACCACGACCAGGCTCTTTTAGACTGCAAACTGTAGCAGGGGAGCCCGCAAGGAACTGCGGAGTTGGTTTCGTGAATATGGACGCGTACCGACAACTCCCTGACCATAATCAGCTTGAGGGTGTACCTCTGACAGACCCCCGCATGCTGGCAACCAACCTCAGCAAGGCACTGACTGTGAGTGGAGTCAGTGCAGCTTACACGGCAGACCGCCCAATATGACTGATTGTCGATGTCTTGCCCCACCCGATATCGTCAGACTCGCTTATTTGTGTCTTTGGTTTATCAATTTCTTGATTGTCTGTGCAAGCTGGTTGTCTTTTGTTGTATCCGACACAACACCAGCCCAAGTTTGCGCGCTGATCCCATTGACGGATAGTCGCCCGAGTGAGCACGTGACTGAACAGCTTGTCCCACATGTCGTCGACCACGCGGCGGCCCAATTTCCTGATCATCGTCGCTGACGACCTTGGATTCTCCGATCCGGGATGTTTTGGTTCTGAGATTCGGACGCCCAACATCGACCGACTGGCCCAGGATGGCATCCGGTTCACCGGTTTCCATGCGGCGGCGGCCTGCTCTCCCACCCGGGCGATGATTCTGACAGGGACCGACCATCACATCGCCGGACTCGGCAATCTGATTGAATGGACCGACTTCTCTGGCCAGAACTTTCCCAAAGGCAGCAAGTATAGCACGGCGCCCCAGCGTGGAATGCCGGGCTATGAGGGCTATCTGAATCAGCGAGTGGTCGCCTTGCCGGAAATCCTGAAAGAGGGAGGATACCACACGGTCATGAGCGGCAAGTGGCATTTGGGTCTCACCAAAGAGCGAAGCCCACACGCCCGCGGCTTCGACCGAAGTCTAGCCTTGCTACCGGCCTGCGCAAACCACTACGACTGGAGACCGGAGGCGGACTTTCCAAAGTTCTTGGAGAAGAGTGTGATTGCCTTGCACATGGAAGACGACCATTACGTGCAACAGTTGCCCGAGGGGTGGTACTCCAGTCATGGCTACGGTGACCGGATGCTGCAGTATTTGAAGGAATGGAAAGAGGACCGGTCGCTTTCTCAAAAGCCCTTTTTCGCATATTATCCATTTTCGGCCCCGCACTGGCCGCTTCAAGCGCCCAAAGAGTATATTGACCATTATCGAGGTGTGTATGACCAAGGCCCGGAAGCGCTGCGCCAGGCGCGTCTGACGAAGCTGATCGAACTCGGCATGATCCCCAAGGATGTCAGACCGCATCCCGTGGTCGCGGACGAGGTGCAAGGCTGGGACGAGATGGATGAATTCCACCAAAAGGCGTCCTGCATGTCCATGGAGGCCTATGCCGGCATGGTGGAATGCCTGGATCATAACATTGGACGAGTGATAGACTACCTGGAACAGATCGGCGAACTCGACAACACTTATGTCATGTTCTTCTCCGACAATGGCGCCGAGGGTGCCGCATACGAAGCGTATCCGATGGTCTCGGGCCAGCTCATGGAGCACTTGGGCAAGTATTACAATAATTCACTGGACAATATTGGCAACAAGGATAGCTTTGTGTGGTATGGCCCGCGGTGGGCTCAAGCGGCGACGGCCCCGAGCAGGTTATACAAAGCCTACACCACCGAGGGAGGCGTCAGAGTCCCATGTGTGATCCGATACCCGCCCATCCACAAAGGGCGAGAAGGCGAGATCACCGAGACGTTTGCCACCGTCATGGACATCGCGCCCACGCTCCTGTCTTTGGGTGGCATCCGTCATCCCGCCCCGGAATGGAAGGGTCGACAGGTGGTGCCCATGCGGGGAAAGGACCTGACTCCCTGGCTGAGAGGTGAACAGAGCACCGTTCACGACCCGGAGGAGCCGTTTGGCTGGGAGCTTTGTGGGCGCGCCGCGATCCGAAAAGGCCAGTGGAAAGCGGATTTCATTCCGTATCCCAAGGGCACCTCTGCCTGGCAACTGTACGATTTGTCCCAGGATCCAGGTGAGACCGAGGACCTCGCCCAGCAGCATCCCGACATCCTCGAAGAACTATTGGCGCTGTGGGAAAAGTACTGCGAGGAGACGGGCGTCGTGCCGCTGCAGCCAGAGCTAGGAGCCAGGTTCCACGAGGCCGTGGAGGCGCAGATGAAGGAGGGCGAATGGATCGAGTACGAGTACTGGAAGCCCGGCGGTCTAGAGGAGGGAAAGAGACAAGAATTTGTGAGGAAGATTGCAAAGGTTGCCGATCCGCGGTTGACGGATGCCGCTGCTGCGAAGACAGGGTCGTAAAAGTTGGACAGGCGTGTCCAGTGGTTAGACGAGACGCATCCTTCAAATTTAGATAGACGCCTGATGAACCGTACTAGACATACAGCTCCATCAGCTAGATAATAGGTGGCCGAATGCTGGAAGAAGGGTGGACAAGAGGCAAGCTGCGAGCGCTGCTAACGGGTTCCGCACCGAATACCAGTTCTGTTTTATCAACACGTCCTTGTGTCAATACCACCGAGGCAGACCTCAGCACCATACAACAGTGAATGCCAAATAATCTTACATTCAGAGTCGCATGCCATCCAGCCTTGAAGCTTCATTGAGAATGCATACTTGTGACGAGAATGACGTCAGATCCGGATACTGGCTTTTCGCTTCTCGGCGCGACTCTAGGCAGCCTTGTAGGGATTATTCATCCCAAAACACTCATCAATGCAGCTCTCGCAAGCTTCACATTTGCCTGACTTTGTTCTAGACTGTTACTTCTGTCATTAAAGATAGCTCTCAGTGAGCGTCTCACGTGCAAAATCAAGTCGAGTCGCGCCAGACTGGACTTCCAATGCCTGGAGATACCATGAACCGAGCGGAAAGTTGATCGCGCATTTCTAGCGCCATGCCACCGAAGAGGAAGTCAGAGCGAACGGCACCGACGAGGAAAAGGCGTCGACCACATCAACGGGAGGCGGTGGATGATGGCATCCCTGAAGTCTACGGTGAAATGCTCGCCGAAGCGGCGGTATCATCACCCTCGTTGAACGCCACTGGTTCTGCCACGAAACGGAGGAAGGTCATCGAGGAGCAGCAGCTAAGGAATGATCTCGATCTTTGGGGCTCGCCTGGTTCGGAGTCGACGGCCGACCTCCCCATGAGTCAACAAATTGTCTATGACGAGTTTGAAGGCTCAGAGGAATCGGAGGATGAGTTTGAAGATGTGGAACTTGAGCCATCCATGGTGGTGGGCCGCAACGACGAGCAAGCAGATCAGAAGCCACTGCAACTCGATCTGTCGAAACCGACGCCGGATACACCAAGGCGTGCAATCTCACGCCGCAAACCTGCCAGCTTCGCAGAGCGCCAGCTTCGACTGGAGGTGCACAAGGCCCATCTCATCTGCCTGCTCGCCCATCTCCGCTGTCGGAACCGGTGGTGTGACCGCGAGGAAATTCACGTTATCCTGAGGCCTCTCGTGCCGAGAAAGGTAATCTCGCTCCTGCATGTCGAAGAGTCTAAGCCTCAGTACCAACGTTCACATTCCTTCAACAACGCTATCGAAGAAATCTGCGCCATCTGGAGGAGCGAGTGGAAGATCACGGCCCGAGGGATGCGACGGGCCTACTGGAAAGAAGACGTCGATGCGGTGAAAGAGAGCGAGGAGGCTGAAGATCTTGTCGATTTTGAAGATTTCAAACAAGCCGCAAAGACGCGCACAGGATCCCGAGACCTTGGTGCTCAGCTTTTCTGCGCTCTTCTTCGTGCCGTTGCAGTTGCATGCCGGCTGGTGTGCTCGCTCCAAGTTCTGCCATTCTCCGGAGTGGCCAAGGGGCAAACGCCAGAAAAGCCGAAGCCTGATTATATTCATGCACCAGCTCAAACCTACACCCAATATACGACCATCACTCGTCCAGGACCTGTGCATCCAACGCCAGCAAAACGAATCGTGGAATCTCCTTTTCCGATTTTCTGGGTCGAGGTCCTGTCACCTGCGACGTTGTCATGGATCCCCTTGGATCCCATCGTACGCAACACCATCAACAAGCCAAGGACAGGCTTTGACCCGCCGGCATCCGACCACCTCAATAGCATGTCCTATGTCATCGCTTTTGAGGACGATGGATCGGCTCGCGACGTGACCCGACGTTATTCGCAGTGGTACAATGCCAAAACCCGCAAATCCCGAGTCGAAAGGACCAAAGGCGGCGAGCAGTGGTGGGCTCAGACGATGAAAGTGTTGCGGAAGCCATTTCCCGAGGATCGAGATGAAATCGAAGACGCCGAGTTTGTCCGACGCGCAGAATGTGAGCCCATGCCACGGAATGTGCAGGACTTCAAAGGTCATCCTGTTTATGTTCTTGAACGCCATTTGCGGACGAACGAAGTCGTGTACCCGAGGAGGGAATCCGGCAAGATCAGCACGGGAACAGGCAAGAATGCCAAAGTCGAAAGCGTTTTTAACCGGCGAAATGTGCATCTGTGTCGCACCGCAGACGCGTGGTACCGGCGAGGGAGAGACATCAAAGAAGGCGAGCAGCCCCTTAAGCGTGTCCTGCCGCAGAGGCGACGAGAGGACCGAGCAGCCAGTCAAGAAGACCATGCGGGAGAGGAAGCAGGAATGGCGCTCTACGCAGAGTACCAAACCGATCTGTACCAACCGCCGGCGGTTACACGAGGTCGGCTACCGCGGAACGCTTATGGAAACCTTGATGTCTATGTGCCTACCATGATACCTGCCGGAGCGATACACGTTCGACATCCTCTCGCCGCCAAGGCAGCACGAATCTTAGGAATTGATTATGCCGACGCAGTAACAGGCTTCGAATTCAAAGGACGGCAGGGGACTGCTGTGGTTGATGGGGTGGTGGTAATCGCAAATCAACGCGATGCCATGGTCAGTGTTATCGAAGGTTTAGAATCTGAAGCGATCCAAGAAGTTGAGCAAGAGCGCGGCAGGGCCATTCTCAGAATTTGGAAGAGATGGCTGACGGCCTTACGCGTGAGGGAGAAAATTGAACGGGAGTATGGTGACAAGGCAGACAATGAGCACAGTATTTCTGTTGACGAAGACGAGGACGAGGACAATGACCAGACGTACGACCATGAAGATGATGGTGGTGGGTTCGTGCCGGAAGCTGAGGAGAAAGATTCAAAGGACATGATCGCCGAGTCACAGCCATCGTTGCCGAACCTCAAGCCAGTGGATCAGCTTCTCCAACTCCCGCGGCAACCAGTTCACCACGACATCATCGTCGTCGAATCACCGAACAAACTTCCAGAATCGCCACCGCCTGAGGTGGGAGCACCAGATTCAGGTGCAGCGGTTGAAGCAGGAGGTTTCTTCCCCGAAGCCGATGAACAGTTGAGGTACCATTCTGCGAAACCAAGTGATGCCAGCATTGGTATCGACAATCGAGGCGGAGGATTTCTGGTCGAAGACGAAGACCACATGGCTGGCCCGGATAACGTCCCGTCAAACCCAAACCCTGATGACATCAGTGATCAAGGAGGTGGAGGATTTTTCGTGGACGACGACGATCACCAAAGCCCCCCCTTTCTGCAAGGCAGCACTCGGAATGAAGATGTCGAACACGCCGGCGATGGGTTTATACATGAAACGGGCAATCCAGGAGATGTGACCGTCTCTTCTTCTACAAATCAACGGCGTCCAATTGACCACGCTAGCTATATTATCACTACAGATACCCCGATACGTCAAGAAGAACCTACACCAGCTGACAACAACGATGCCGCCGCCGTCTCATCGTTCCGGCCACCCAACCCGGAACACCACCACCATGATGACGACGACGATACACAATCCCATGGATCGACATCCCTCCTCTCGCACGATCCAGCCGAAGACGATGCCGAGCCTGAATGGCTGCTCGAAAGCCTCGGCGATGACTGACTGTATAATCTGTTGCTACTTATAAGAACTCGGACCTTTCTCTCTTTGGTACGCAGTGAAGACCGAGATCAAATCGACTTAATCTGCCATATATCCTCCTCGAATTAACAGCGGGAGATCTTTGATTCACGATATTTACCGTTGATCACCAAGCCATACCCTTGCAACATCGAATGCAGCAGTTTAAGAACGGACCCAGTCTTGAAGATAATGAGACAGAAATGATATCAGGCTTGACAGATTTTCTTCGGTTGAGGCAAAGCTCAAGTCCGGCTTCCTGCCCTCAACAGATCACGACACCAATTTATCAAGGATATGAAGATTCATAGATGCATCGATATCACTCGTTCTCCATCATATTATGTGGCCCGTCTTTCATACCACCAAAATTGACAGAATTAAAATGCACACCCAAGACTGAAGGTTTGATCAAGCTCTGACTTCACAGCAGAGATATCCAAATCCAATCCAATTCAATATTATTTCGACTTTGGGGTATCTAGATAGCTAAAGATGAACAAATGAACGCTGACTGCTTGACTGCAGCAATTGACTAGCTGGAAGAAAGCAAACTTGAACGGCTGCAAAGTAAGCCATGCCATACCATATAAGCACTACCGGAAGAGACTGCAGCCGAGCTGGGGCTCCAGCGGAAACTGAAAGTAAGTGGAAGGAATAAAACCAATGATATCTGTGCTCGCCTGCTTGTCACTTGATCGCTCAATCGCGTGCTTGGTCGACTGGTTCCATATGAGTGAATGGAAGTTGGGACAAAAATAAAAATGGAAGAAAACAGATTAACGTCCACAAGACAGACAATCTCGCCGCACAGTTGTAACGGCCCAACGGCATTCTTGGCCAACACCTCTCCCTCAGATTCCTCCTCTTGTCGATGCCGCGTTTACTCTTCATCCAAATTTCCACTGGTCGCAGCTCGATCGTCAACTTGGTTCAAAGTCCGCGCCATTCTCTCGTGCCCCTCCAAGAACTCGTCGCTGATTTCGTCCAACTGCTTGATCTCCTCCTGAATACCGGCCAACTGGCCGGCCACATTCTTTGTTTTGGCACCGGGCTGCGGGTCCAACGCCGGCGCAGAGGCAGTACTACCTTCATCGCTTCTCGGATCTTGCTTGACGGTTGTGCCGGCATCTTCTCCAGTCTCGGGCGCCGCCCAGCGACTTGACTCCAATCCTGGCTTGGGCGAGCTGGATTTCGGGCTCTTACTCGTGCTCGGGGCGTCGAGACTGCTGAGAGCGACCACTTCACCCTTCTTCAGCTCCTCCACCTCATTCTGGGCAGTCTCAGCGAGGCTTCGCTGCGTCTCAACTTCCAGTATTGCTCCATGCAGTTCTTCCTGGAGCTGAAAGATGGTCTTCTTCGCGTCTTCGAGAGCGTGCTTGACGTTGTCAAGTTCACCACTGTCTTGAGGCTGCTGTGATGCACGTTGAGCTTCTTCCAGATCCCGCAACACCTTGTCCAGATGGGCCTCGTGCTCGGCCTTGACTTCTCGGATGGCACGAGCATGCTGCTCTTGTAAATCCGCGGTAGACTTTTGAGCTTTCTTGCTGAGCTCTTCCAGCTCAGAAGCAGTTGGACGCTGCTCAGCAGCTTGCCGCGTCGCGTCGAGCTCACTTCTAACCAACTCCAAAGCATTTTCTCGTTCGGCAGTGGCCGCTGCCATGGATTCTGAGTGTTTGTTTTGAGACTCTTCGGCGGCCTCTTGTGCCTGAGCGAGTTGTGCTTCCAGACGCGCGAGCTGGGATCTGAGCTCACCAATCTCCGACTTATCTTGGGCTTGCTCGCGCGCTTGCTGCAGATCGGCTTCGATTTTTTTCACTACTCCGTCATGCTCCTCGTTGGCGCGTTGCAGGGCCTCGCTGTGCTGTTTCACCGACTCCGCCAGACGGGCGCTAGCGGAATCATGCTGCTGGCTGAGCTCTGCCACCTCTGCCTGGTGTTTCTCATCCAGTTCCTTTCGGAGCTCTTCAAGTTTCGATTCGTGGTCTGCCTTCAAGCGCTTCTCGAGATCTCCGTGCTGAGACTGAGCGGCGTCTTTCGATGACGACAATACCTGCTCGTGTTCGACCCGCAACTTTTCAATAGCCTCTTTATGCTGCTCCTCCAGAGTCGCCCGGAGCTCCGCCAAGGCTGTTTCATGCTCTTTGCGCAGGGTACCGATGGTTTCATTGGACTGAGTCTCCAGTGCGGCTTTTGCGTCCGCCAAAGCAGTTTCGTGGTGCACTTGCAGATTCATCATCTGGGCCGCCTGCTCGGCCAGTTTCTTGACAGATGTTTCGACCTCCTCTTCCACCTTTTCCAAAGCGTTGGCATGCTCTTCATCCTTAGCCCGGCTTTCTTCCTCAACTGATTGAAGAATGCCTTTCAGGGTCTGCATTTGGAATCGTGCACCCTCGAGGTCGGCCTCAGTCGATCTCAACTTGCTTTCCAGCTGCCGCGTTTCTTCTATTAGACTCGACCTTAACTCATCGAGAGCCTCGTCCTGCGCAGCCTTTGCTCGAGCACTGGCTTCCTCGAGTTGTTTGGCATGATTGGCTTCCTGTGACTCTATTTGCTGGAGCTTCTCATCATGTCCCGCCCTTGCCGCCCCAAGTTCATTCGCGATTGATTTCACTCGTGCTTCAGAAAGTTTGATCGCTTCCGCATGAGACTCTTTCAAGGAATTGATGGCCAAATCTTGATCCAGCTTCTGTCTCTCCGTCTCTTCAACGTGCTTTGCGTGGGTGAGCTGTGAACTTTCCAGCTCTGCTTGAAGCTCGCCCACTTGTCGTTCGAGATCTTGGATCTGCTGCGCATGGCTTGCTCGAAGCTCGTCAAGAGCTTTCTGATGCGACAAAGATGCATCTTCCTTTGCTTGCTTGAGCTGCTTTTCATGAGCTTGGAGGGCAGAGTTGGCCTGAAGTTCGAGGTGCTGAATCTGTTCTGCGTGGGTCTTCTGAACAGATGCAAGGGTGTCCTCATGTCTCGCGTTCAATTCGGACCGCGATTGTTCAATTTCGTGCTCATGCATAGACCTCATCGCGGCAAGATCTTTTGCTGCAGTGGAGGCATTGAGTTCGTATTGATTAATCTGCTCCTCGTACCGCGCACTCGTCTGTTGATGTTCGACCTTGACCGTCTTCAATTGAGAAAGCAGCGAGGACAGCTCTCGTTCATGCGCGGTTTCTCGCGCGGCGGCATCATCTCTCCACTTTTGCAAATCAGCTAGCTCTTGAAGCGATTGAGCGTTGGCGGTTTGGTTGGTCTCGAGCTCGGATCGGGCGGATGCCAGTTCTTCTTGAGCCCTCAAGGCTTCCTCGTGCTGTGCTTGGTGCAACGTGGTCGCCTTTTGCAACTCTTCCTGGGCCGCTCTCAGCTCTTCTTCCACCTTTTGGATCCTGCCCAAATACGTCTTTTCTGCAGAGGCCAGTGTATCCGCGGCATCTGCCGCCTCCCTGGCTTTCTCTTCTTTCAGCGACGTGACTTCGTCCTGGAGTTGTCTCACCGTGGCATTCTGATTTTCCAGTTCTTCAACTTTGGACCGTTGGATTTTCTGCAAGACTTGAGCTTGACGAGACATCTCCCCAGCAGTATCTTCCAGAACTTTTTTGTGAGCTTCGCGAAGGTTTGAGACTTCCGCTTGGTTGTTCGTATCCTTGTTGGATAATTCCTGAAGATGGGCCGCCTGAAGTTCTTCCAGTTTTTGCACGTTGTCGCTCCGAAGCTCTTCAATCTGCGATTGGAGCCTCCCAAGTTCTGCTTCCTTACCCGACAAGTTGGAGCGTGCCTCTGCATGAATAGCTTCGATCTCAGAGTTATGTGACGCACTCAAGCCGTCTAATTCCGCCTGGTGAGCAACTGACAGTTCCTCGATACGTTGTTCGTGAGCTTGCAGAAGCTCTTCTGTCTTCGTTGCATGCTCCTTCCGAAGAACTTCTTCTGCTTCTCCTGTTTTCACACTATGTTCCTCGGCAATTTGTGCCATCTTCGCTTTGAGGTCGTCCAATTGTGCTTGTAACGCGGCACCCTGAGCTCTGCTCTGAACCAAATCGTCCTGCAACTCTGAGACGCCATTAACAGCAGCTGTGTCCGATGACGCTTTGACTTCTTCCTGCATCTTCGTGTCTTCTATCTGAACGGACCGGGCTTCGTCGAGCTCGGCCTCGGTGGGCAGCCGTCCGTGCGTCCGTTCAAATTCTCTGACTCTGGTTAAATCGGAGTGCAGTTTGGCAATTGCATTGGCAGCCTCGGTATCTAATGCCTCCTGCTCCTCGTCATTGATCCCATCAGACGCCATCGCCGCTTGTAACATGGTGTGGACAAGTTCAAACTCGTGGATGCGGTGTTCAATGAGAAGTAACTGTGTTGGCTTTCTCGGTTCAAGGGCATGTTGCTCGGCCGCTTTCTCGGGTACAGGTGACAACACGTTCTCCTTGTTGTCTTCTGACTCTTCGACATCGGTCTTCACAGCGGGCGACGCAGGGATCGTACTCAGCCGCTTCCGCTCGGTCGGAGCCGCGACATTTCGGGAAGCAGACGAAGACAAGGGCTTAAGACGAGTACCTGCCAATGTCGTTGAACGGACCCCTGGTGTAGCCGGTGTCGCCCGGGCGCTAACAGGACTCGTCGTGCCTCGACGGACGGTTGATGGTTGAATCGTGGCTCGGCGAGCTGGTGTCGTGGACACTGATTTAACCGTCGTCGCCGCTCTCTCAGAGCTGGTCGATGGAGCCAATGACACTCGCTTCGGTTTTGCCGAGATGCCATCCTTCTTATGCTCGTCGCCAGATGGCTTTTCATCCACGGAGCTCGCTGACACTCTCTTCTGATGGGCCCCGCTCGTGGTGGTAACAGCAGCAGTCACCGGAGGTCTTCTCGCAGTTGTCGTGGTCGGTCTGGTCGGCGGTTTGTTGAGGGAGCTGCCCGTGGTAGATTTCGCCGCTGACGTCGACGTAGGTCTGGTGAGGGTCGAAGTCCGAGGTGCCACGGGTTTGGTCAATGGCCGCTTCGGAGGGACGGACGACTTGACCCGTGGGGAGGGAGTCGTCTCCTCCTCACCCGTGGTCCGTGAACGAGTCTGAGTCTCCATAATGGAGTCGTCGAAGGCCGGGAAGGCCAAGCAGGAGGTTGGAGAGAAGGTCGTTAGATGTGTTCCAGGAGCCCTGTGGCGCGCATTTCAACGCGTCTAACCCGCCAAGCAATCTAAGACTGATGCCCATTCAGGGACGTGGTGGTACATCATTTGCTCATGCTTGCATGAATACGTGGTCGTTATATTGCAAAGACGCTTGCAGGGATCCTCGAGGTTGCCATTCATGCATTCTAGGTATTTGTGGGGTATTTTGAGCTCCATCAATCATAATGTTACACGCCTTCGACCGAGTCTGGCACACTTCTCAGCCACTGCCATGAATCATCCAACCCATCTCGCAGCTGTTCTGCCATGGAGTGCTTGATGAACCTCGCTTCCAGCATGAGCTCGTTTCGATCGCGACCATTCAGCACTTCCCCAGTTCCTCCATATTCGTCGAGAATATCTTCAAATCGGGTTTCCCCTGTGTACATCTGGAGGCCGTTGAGCAATGCGCAAATCTCTTCCTCAGACCAGTGAGTGAACAACGGGCCGGGGATTTCCTCAGTACTCTCTCGCACCAGGCTTGGTCTCTCACGGGTCAGTCCGGATCTGTGTTCAGTATGTGTGCTGGCGCCAGCTGCCGGGATTTCTCCATCAAGTGAAGACCTTTGGTCGTCTAGGTCGAGCTCGTCAACGTCGATGACGGTGTGAAAGTGATGACGGCCACCCGCCGCCGTGTGCAGATCCTCCCTGCGGCCCGGCTCGGGGGGAGTCATGGATGGAGTTGCAAGGGGTGGTCGATGTCGTTCCCTAATTCTGGCTCTCTTCTCTTGCACCGCGCTGACCAATTGATGCCAATCTCGCCTTTGCTTTTCTTCAAGCCTGTCGAGGCAGCTTTTATCTTCGACGGGGGTTGTTAGTCGCTCTAATTCAGCGGTATACCTTGCTCCGAGAATCTTCACGTTTGGCCCGATGCACCTGCGGGTCCGTTGCTTGATCCCTGTCGCTAGGTCGGGTCGGGGTTGCCACCTGAAACAGGCTGAGTCGGTCAGATCGGCCGTAATGGCGAGGAGTTGGGCAAGTTCTGCATAAGCCCTTGGGCTCAAGCCGTGGGGACGGTAACGCACTTTGAGTGCTTGTCCCGACAGACGCACCAAACCAGGTATTATGTGCTGGTAGATGTCGCAGATCTGCCTAGATCGCTCCCGCTTTTGGCCCCGATCTGCTTTTGCCTTGAATCCTTCAGCTTCGAGAAGTTGGCATTCGCGATCTAGCTGAACCAAGTGCTCTTGCAATGACTTGTCCTGAGAAGGTGGAGGATCCTGCCCTGTTGCATTGCCGCACTCCTTGTACGCTTTCTTGACGCGATTTAACGCCTCTAACGCCCTCTTCCCCTTGGTAGATAGATCGTCGTCGGCGGAAGCCCGAAGGCGTCTGATCTCTGCGGCGGCCACAATCATGTCTATCCAGACATCGCGGCAATCAAGGAGTTCAACGGCTTCTGTGATGCCTTCGAGAGCCTTTTCGACTTGCTTCTCACGGCGCTCGTCGTTTTCCATACCTGCTTGGTCTCTCGCCCTCCTCTTTGCCTCTGTCTCGTGACGTCCATCCGAACTTGGACGCGTTGGAACGGGGGTTGCACGATGCGAAGACTGCGGAGGACCATCTTCGCTGTGCTTGGGCCAGTCGCCCTCGGCTGGGTCAGCACCCTCGAGAACATGGGCATCCTTCTGATCAGTAACTTGGCTTGCTCGTTTCCGGGATTTCTTGGATGTTTGCGTTAACTCGGTCTGCAATTGTCGACTTGGAGATGCCGACTCGTCGCCGGCCTCCTCAGAATTGTGAATTTTATGTCCTTGCGGTAGTTCGCTCACTTGTCTGTGAGCAGCCGCGAAGATGTCGCCTTCACCGACAAGTCCATTCAAGGTACCATTTTGTGCTTCTCTTTTATCGCGAACCCTACCGGATTGTAAAGACTTCTTGATTTTACTTAGATCCGGTTGGGTTCTTGCCCGGGAGCGCGTATTCTTCGCAGGAGAATCGTCCAAGTCGACCCGAGCCGTGGAGTTGGTTTCAATGACACCTTTTCCTTTGAGGGGGGACCGCTGCGGTTGCTTTTGCGCTTTCAGAGCCCTTAACTTCTTCGTCCGCTCATGTCCCTCGTGCGGATCCACGGTCTTCGCAGCTGGAGGATCCTCCGGGTATTCAAAAATGTCTCGATTGCTGACTACAGCTCCTCTGCTGGCCTTTGCCACAGCTCTCAATCGGCCAGAGCCTGGAGCAGAGACATTGCTTCCAATAGCCTGTGGGATTGCATTCTGACGTGCTTCGACAACGTGTCTCTTGCTCGGCGAGGTTGTTCCGTCGTTGGTAGTCCGACCACGCTTTCGGGGGGATATCCTTGGATAACTCTCGGCTGTTTCATTCAAGATATTCACCAGAACTTCCGGCGTCTTTGCCCGTAAGCTGGACTGATGCCCCATTTCGTTCAACGAGAAGTAGACCAGGGACGAGAACAGCGGATTATCCGCGGTTGGTCCACTTTGATCGAAGACAGGTGAGCTGTGCAGGCGTCATTTCTGAGGTGGACCTGGCTTGGCACTCTCCGTCCCTGAGGTTGAAGTGGTTAATGATGCTTCACCATCCTCGACTATGTGTTTTATTGCTGAGTGATTTGACTCACAGTGTCTCCGGAGTACATCTCGCCACTCGCAGCTCACTGGCATGTGAGCTCATCATCGTGGGCACCGTCGCAGCTTCGTCCGTGGACATCTTGGCCATGTCTACCTATCCAAGTCTTCAGAAGATCGATGACTTGAAATCGCATCAATTCACAAAACCGGTCAAACGGATCCATGATGGGTCAGATGTCTCATTCTTCTTGACATCCCTCGCATACAGGGATATTATGGCCTTTATACTGCAGTTAAATCGATCTGTTCTGCCTCGAAAGCGAGGAGATGCAGAGAGCGCCTCGATCCAGACGTGGCCGCTCAATTCTCCGGAAATCACGTCCTCAGACCCAATAAAGAGGCTGTGCACCTTGCTAGAGAAACTGGACCGGCTCGTTGATGACGTTCCGCCAGATACCGGCCCTCGCAGGTTTGGAAATATTAGCTTCCGGAAATGGTACCAGCTGGCTGAGGAGCAGACGAGTGATCTTCTCAAGGGCTGTCTTCCCGCGGGATTTGCGCCGGGTTTCGAAGAGCTCGAAGCATATCTCCTAGGCAGCTTTGGAAGCCCTCAGCGCCTGGACTATGGCACGGGACATGAACTCAGCTTTTTGGCCTTCCTCGGCTGCCTTTGGAAGCTCAACTTCTTTGCCAACGCAGCGCCAGGTGTGGAAGAAAGAGCCATCGTATTGGGCGTCTTTGAGCCATACCTCCTTCTAGTCAGAAGACTCATCAAAACCTACACGCTGGAACCGGCCGGATCGCATGGGGTGTGGGGACTCGATGACAATTCTTTTCTTCCATACGTGTTTGGGTCTGCGCAATTGTCTCCGGCCATCGCAGAGTCTGATGAAACACCGGTCGAAGGTTCGCTGCCTGACGCCCCAGAGCCGAGTGCCGTGACCAAGGTGAACATTGTCGAGAAAGAAAAGACGAGGAATATGTACTTCTCGGCCATTGCGTTCATTTACGACGTCAAAAGAGGCCCGTTTTGGGAGCACAGCCGCATGCTCTTTGATATCTCGGGGATTAAGGACGGCTGGGGGAAAATTAACAAGGGCATGATCAAGATGTACAACGCCGAGGTGTTGTCGAAATTTCCCGTGGTTCAGCACTTCCCCTTTGGATCTCTGTTCAGATGGGAGCAGGATCCAGAGGCCAAAGCACCACCCGCTTCGACGCATACGACAAACCAACCGCTGCGGAATCCTCTGGACTCGCACGCATCGCCTCGCATGAGGCCTGGAGTTCCTCCTTTCAGCGCTGGTACCAGTGCTCCATGGGCTGCCCGGCCGGCCCAACCACCCGTCGGGTTTGTCAATGGTGTGACTCAGGCGCCATGGACGAGCCGAACTCCGATGGCCCCTCCAGCACGGGGAGGCTTCAGTTCTAGGCTGAGACCGACGCGGCCTGTTCTCTCTGAGAGTGCCAAAGAGTCTGACGACCAAGAGAAGACGTGAACAAACGGCGGGATAGGAGGCCCGAACCCACGTGGACAGCATGGACGAAAGGCAGGAGGATATGACTGTATGAATAATGACCAACGGGGGCAAAATGCCCGGGGTATCACGACGAATCTGAATCATAACCCACCAAACCAAGGCGCGGTTCTCTCGCCGGCTTCGTTTGGTTCTCTTCTTCCGTCTCCATTTTCTTCCTCTTCGCTCGAGGTTGCCATACCTGCTCGCGCAAGAACGGATCCACCGCCATTCTGGTATTACCTCTCAGCGTCGTTTGAAGTCGTTCTTTCTTGTCACCCATTGCCCCGTCCTTGCCGCGCAAACCACGGTCCACCTTGGATCTCGAGGGCAACGCCTCACGCTTTGTACTGAACATCGGCTTGACCGCACTCGAGATTTCTTCCCGCTGGCCGAAATCAACAAATTTGGCGTGCTCACGGTCCTCTGCACTTTCGGCAAGCATATCAACGCCCAAGCCGAACTTGTCTTTGAGCGCTTCACCGGAATTCTCATCTGCTTGCCGCTTTCTTCTGCCGATTCTGAATTCCGCTCGGAGTTTCTTGCTCTTCTCGTACGGATCCGCCCAGTCCCTGTCACTAGCGTTCATCAGTTGCTCCAATCGATCTCTTTGTCCGTCGAGCACCTTCTTGTCTTCCACCTTCTTCTCGAGGGCCCCAAACCCTCCGTCTCGTTCAAACCGTTCCTTTTCCTCCTCGGTGACCCCAAGTCTGATCTCTCCGTCTAGAAGCTTGTCCACGCCGGTGTCCCGTCTCCTTCCACCTTCGACGACAATGTATTCGGCGTTCTTGGGGTCCGTTCTCACCTCGATCCATCCGCCACACACTGTATGCTTGAATCGAAAGCTCCATATAGGCGTCGTGTGGTAGTTCCCCACCTTCTTCTTCTCCGCGTTGAACCTCACGCCCTGCCCGATGATCTGTTCTGGGTTGCAGCTTGTGCACCAGATAGCGAACGGACATTCGAAGCGCACGGTGAGGATTCCTTCCGACTTCAGCTTCCGCGCCCGTGTCCCCAAGGGATGGCCCTTCCCCGAGGCAGCGTTAAATGAGACCGTGCCTTCAAGCTCGGGCGGGACGTAACGTCCCATGTTGAAGCCTTGCATGTTGGTGGTGGCACTCTGGTTCTTCTGTCCACGCAAGAAGCTTTAGTCAGGCTTCACAGGTGTGAGCTTTGGGAGCTCGACGTCAGTCATGAGGGGCAATTTGTGTGAGATGCAGTCGGTCGTGGTAGAGAGGCCATGCACAAACTGGGTGGCCTCTGGGTGCAGTAGGCTGTGATTTAGACTGCTGGACTAGCCCTTACGGGTGGGTCAGCCAAGTCATGAACACCAGACCACTACAATCCTGCACTGCTACAGCCAGGCTTCAGCCCCAGCACCATCCGTCGAAATTGACTGCTCTTACCTCTCTGGGAAACACAGTGTCTAGGGCACCGTAAACCGCGGCTCTGCTTTTGCTCTCTCATCATCCAGTCTCGATTCGTCCCAGAAATGGATGGTCGAGAGGGGCTGAGACGCAGTATAGGCGAGAGCCGGTAAAGACGTTGCCCAAATGCAGTTTTTCTGTCAGCTTGTGTTTGTCTTCGCAGAAGTGGAAGACCAGGGAAGCACTCAGTTGCATCTCAACTTGGCACAGGTTGGCGGCTGGGTAGCTAATACGCAGCTGACCAATGCAAGCGGGTTCACCTGGCTGAAGCACGCCGAGTCGAACAGCCACAGGCTAAATATGCAAGGCCCTGGACTGCCACGACGGCCGCGCCTTTGACGTTGTCTTTTGACAAGTTCAGGTAATCCGATGAATCAACAGATAGATGCTCCCATTGGAGGATTCCGTCTTCTACTTATTCTAGGATAGAACCTTCCATGTACAGCCTCTCATCTGGCCAACACGGCTAAGATCATTCGCACCGGGTTGCAACCTTCAGTGAGGCTGAGAGGCGACGATGTCGGGCTTAGAAGTCCTAGGCGCATTTGCGTCTGCAGTCCAGCTTGCCAGTACATGCCTAGAGATTACAGCCTTTGCCATTGATCTGTTTAGCAGAGTACGAGGCACGCCCGAGGCGGTCAAGAAACGCATCGCAGAAATAGAGCAACTGATCCAGATCACAAGACTAATCGAACACAACCCTTCCCTCCAGACGACGTTGATAGCCAGCGTCCTATCGACGTGCCATGGAGACGCTGCCCAACTCCTCCAGATACTGAGAAAAATCGACACGCAGGCGCCAGCGGGGAAGGTTGTCAAATACTGGAAGGCCCTGGAGGGAGTCATAAAAGAGAGAACAATACTGGCCATCTGTGGGAGATTGCAAGAAAAGAAAGCTTCATTGACACTGTGCATTGCCAGTATTAACGTGTGAGGATCATGCGTTTTGCTGGAAGAATGTGCTGATGCGGGACTAGAGATTTGCTACATGAGATCGACATAGAGCTGGTAACTGTCCGCCAAGGAGTCAGCGACACTGTCCAAGTGCTGCCGGCCATCAGAGATACAGCGCGCAAGGTGACGACAATCTTTGATGAGCTTCCCATTACGGCAGCGAAAGTCTCGACCCTGCATAATGAATTGCCGGCGATTTCTGGGAAGATCACGGCTATTCACGATGATATGCCGGCCTTGGCCAGTAAAGTGACCCTCATCCAGGATGAACTTCCCTCAATCCGTGATGCTCTTGAGCGACTAGCAGTATGTTCCTGTTCCGGGCCGCTCTACTTTTACGAAGACTAATAGCCATCAAGTTGAGTCAGCAAGCTCACGTCGTCGAGCCTATTTCTGTTTCATCAGGTCAGAGCCACTCCCTCATGCCTTTTACTCGAGACGAGGACTTTATTAGCCGTGACGACATTATCCAAGAGATCGACCGGATTTTCTCCGTCCCTAATACCATTCGACGAGTCGCTTTAACAGGCCTGGGAGGCGTCGGGTATGTCCAAGTCACTAGTAAATAATTTGAGCCTGTCTTATGCCGATAGGAAAACCCAAATCGCCATTGAGTACACCTACAGACTTTGGGAGAGATCACCTAACACGAGAATATTCTGGGTGCATGCCGGCAGCCGAATTCGCTTCGAACAGAGCTATCGTTCGATTGCCAACGTCGCCAAACTTCCGGGAGCCGAGGATCCCAAAGCGGACATACTGGGCATGGTCTCTAGATGGCTAGAGAACGGCATCGATGGACAATGGTTCATGGTTCTGGATAACGCGGACGACGCAACCGTGTTTTCCACTCAGACAATTCCTGGCTGCGAGACAAGTGGCCAAACAGAGTCCAGAACGACAATGTCGCTTTACCTCCCTAGATCGAAAGGATCGATCTTGATCACGTCAAGGAACAGCGACGTCGCGATTCAACTTACAGGGAGGCCTCAACACGTTCTCAAGATTGACGAATTGGGAAAGGATGACGCTGTAAAATTGCTTCAGAAGAAACTGCCTACCGATCATTCTGAGGAGATACACTTGAACGAACTTGTCGATGCATTAGAGCGACTGCCACTTGCCATCACCCAAGCAGCTGCCTATATCGCAATGAGAAGCCCTAGGATGTCAATCTCGAAGTATTTGGAATTTTTGCGACGAGACGAGGTCAGTCAAATCTCTCTGCTGAGCAAGGATGGTGGAGATCTACGACGAGACCCGGAAGTCCCAAATGCCGTCGTCCTGACATGGCAAATATCTTTCAGCCAGATCAAGCGTCAAAACGCCTTCGCAGCCACTCTTTTAGCCAGAATGAGTGTTCTCGAACGGCAGGGCATTCCTAGGTTTCTTATCCACCAGGATGATGATGGCGACGATCTCGAATTCGAAGACGCTATCGGTGTTTTGCTTGGATTCTCATTCGTGCGTACGCAGGCTGACGGAGACAGCTTCGAGATGCATCCACTTGTGCAGCTATCAACCAAAAAGTGGCTCGAGGTGCACGGTGAGATACAACAAAGAAAAGAGGAGGCTTTACGTCTACTATCACAGAAACTTCCGACCGGAGAGTATCAGAACTGGCAGGTCTGCGAGACCCTTGACCCTCACGTGCAAGTGGTCCTTCGTTATGACTATCTTCCTCGACTTTGCAAACTAGAACGGGCCGAAGTCCTCCATAATAGTGCAGATTTTGCTCTAGCTCGAGGCAACTATGAAATGGCAGTGAAAAGAGCTCAGGAAGCAGCGAGTGCAAGAAAGGAGGCTTTGGGTTTCGACGACCCTGCAACACTTGACAGCCATAATTTGTTGGCGGTGACGTACGCAAATGAAGGGCGGTGGAAGGAGGCTGAAGAGCTAAATTCGCAAGTGATGGAGACGAGAAAGAGAGTGTCGGGGCCAGAGCATCCTTCCACCCTGACCAGCATGGCCAATCTCGCCTCGACATTTTGGAATCAGGGGCGATGGAAGGAGGCTGAAGAGCTAGAAGCGCAAGTGGTGGAGACGAGAAAGAGAGTGCTGGGCCCAGAGCATCCTTCCACACTGACCAGTATGGCCAATCTCGCCTCGACATTTTCGGATCAGGGGCGATGGAAGGAGGCTGAAGAGCTAGAAGCGCAAGTGGTGGAGACGAGAAAGAGAGTGCTGGCCCCAGAGCATCCTGACACACTGACCAGTATGGCCAATCTCGCCTCGACATTTTCGGATCAGGGGCGATGGAAGGAGGCTGAAGAGCTATTTGCGCAAGTGGTGGAGACGAGAAAGAGAGTGCTGGGCCCAGAGCATCCTGAG